>SR_TP_S13solDRAFT_1000003_pt1 | contig 242425 bp, 225 predicted proteins | sample SodReaTP_S13sol_FD_11159 | JGI IMG/M metagenome (IMG submission 11159) | reverse complement strand
CTAAAAGTGATCGGATAAAACCGAAACAGGTGATCGGTTTAAACCGAAATGGGTGATCGGATTGAACCGAAATGAGTGTTCGGATTCATCCGAAACATGCACCAAGACTATCATTGCTGCGTTTAAAGTGATCCAAATCGATGAACAAAACCTTACAGGCGACTTGTTGCGACGCGATCGACGCGAGTTGACGTTCAAGATCGAGGACGAATTTGACCCGATTCGGCAACCCGGTTTGCTCATCGAAATAAGCAAGTCGTTCTACTTTCTGCTCCGTTTGTTGGCGCGCCAATGTGCCTGCAATCAGGCTTGCAACCAGCTTTAACGACTCGATGATATGTGCCTGCTGGAATACTCTGCGACTTTGGTGCTGAATGACTAAACCACCAAAAAATTCGTCGTCATGCTGTACGCGAATCGCAAATGTCGGAAACTCATTCGGTGGCGAGACTCCCGCTCTATGGCCTGAGAGTAGGCACGTTTCGCGCTCTCGCTGGACGAGTTCGAGAAAAATTGGTGCGGGTAGTTTGGTGTGAAATTTAATCGACTGGAAGTTAAAAAACGAACGAATTTCAGCAAGAGCCTGACCAATGGTAGTCTCCACATTTGCAGTCGGCAGATTGATAAACCGAACCGCTAATTCAGCGACAAGTTCGCGTAAGCGAAAAGACCCATCTGCATGTTTTCTTTGTATCGCACTACCAATGAGTTCACCGACGACCTGAAGTAGATCAACTTGCTCAGCAGTCCATGCATGTGTGGTTTGCGTGAGGTCGATACCAAACATACCGAGTAGTGTATTCTCACCCGGAAGTGGAACCATGATTAAAGCTTTAATTCCCTGCGATTCAAGCAGCTCACGTTCCGGACTTTGCGGTTCTAAGCAACTGACATCATCAACCGGAATGGACTCCCCAGCTTGCCAAGTGCTAATCCAACCGACGTACATGTCCATCGGTAGGTTTTTCATGTCGTCAATAACGGGCGGGATTCCTTCGGCACACCACTCAAATGTGTTATCCGCGAACTTCAAGTTTTCGCTAAATTCGAAAATATAGCTTCTATCCGCCGCGAAATAGGAGCCAATGGCATCAAGTGCGAAATCGATGGTGGTATCAATGTCCTGAACTTTAGATGCAACGAAGCGCGCAGAAATGCGCGCTATCAACTTCGAAAAGGATAAACGTTGCTCGGCCGCAGGCATAGGGACGAAGTGCCTCCATCATTGGACGTGGATCAGCTAAACGAATAACCACACAATGACACAGGTTTTATCAAATGTGCAAGATAAAGGTGAACGATTATCAACGAACTTTCTTTGCTTTCGGAATTCGCTTCTTTGTCTTTTCCCACGTTTTGTCGTCGATTTTTCGGCGCGGCGGCAGTTTTTTATTCTGGTTGGGTTTAGGCTTGCGACGAATGGCCGCAACATCCGGCTCCGAACTTGAATCAGCGATGGCGTTTAATAAGGTGCTGAGCTCTTTCTCAGTTAAATCTCGCCATTCACCGGGAGCAAGTTTACCCAGCTCAATATTCATAATACGTACACGCTCAAGCTTTCTCACGCCGTATTCAAAGTGCTCACACATACGTCGAATTTGTCGGTTTAATCCTTGTACTAAAACAATTTTAAAAACAAAATTCGACAGCTTGTCGACTCGACAACGTTTGGTGACCGTTCCGAGAATGGGAACGCCGTTGCGCATGCCTTGAATAAAACCCGCAGTGATGGGTTTATCCACGGTCACAATATATTCCTTTTCGTGATTATTGCCGGCACGTAGAATTTTATTAACGAGGTCGCCATTACTGGTCAAAAAAAGGAGTCCTTGCGAGTCCTTATCAAGTCGGCCGATCGGGAAGATACGCTTTTCATGACCAATGAAGTCAACAAGGTTGGCTGGTTCAGCTGAGTCTGTCGTACTGACAATCCCAACCGGTTTATTTAATGCGATAAAGACGAAGCCATCTTTATTTTGTGTTTCCACACGCTTGCCGTTAACACGTACATCATCTCCGGCACTCACCTTTTGACCGACTTCTGCAACCTTACCGTTAATTGTCACCGCGCCACTTTCAATCAAACGGCCGGCTTCGCGACGCGAACACATCCCGCTGTCACTGACAAATTTATTTAAACGAATTTCCGACTTTGTATTCATGAAGTTTCCCGGCTCATGGAGATTTTCCAGCACTTTGCTTAGTGGCAGAGTTTACCGCAGGGAATTAAGAAAACAATCCAGATTACCTTGCTTTATCGACATACAGTCCCTGATCAGCTTGTCGGATTAAAGATTCTAAATGATGGCTCGGACCTGCCGTGCCGGTCGATATTTCTATTCTCAAACGCTTGCCTGCCACCTCGAGTTCTGCCGCGGCAACGGCTTGACGAATTCGTTGCGCACATGATTGAGTATCATTTTCTGAGCTATCCGGTAACACCACAAGGAATTCGTCGCCTCCACTGCGCACGGCAATGTCATGACTGCGTATCGTGTCACGAATAGCATTGGCAATCGTTTGTATTGCCTGATCACCAACCGCATGGCCATACGTGTCGTTAATTGATTTAAAGCGGTCGATATCGATGGCAATGACCGACAATTGCTTGGCGTTGAGCAGATCAATATTCAATGTCCTTTGTTGTTGCTCAGCGAGCACTCGGCGGTTGTATAGTCCTGTGAGTGGATCGGTGATCGCATCAAACTCTCGCGCTTCAGCAATCGCCAAAATGTAATAAGAATAAATCCCCGCAAGCATGGCAACAAAACCAACATTTTGCGCAATTACAAAAACCAAATGGTAAAGTTCACTGTTGCGAAAATACAGATCGGTAAGCAACACCAGTGAGTAGCTACCGCCCATGATAGCGAGCGAGATGGCAAAAATCCTCTGACGTAGATTGGATAACTGGCTGGCACGAAGAAACAGTACAAGTGCAAGCAAAAGAATCGCTATCATATTGCTGTATAGCAGTCCTCGTGCCCAATACAAGTTAATGACTTGAATTAAATTAAGTGCACTCGACAGCAGCACCGCAAGGCCAAACGAATGCAACCAAGCCAATTTTAGCTGTAAAACAAATCTGGGGTTGCCCCGAAAGCAAAGCACCGCCGCTAATAAAGCATGGCAGCTCAAAATCACCAAGGCAACATTGGCAGCACCCCCTAGGAATGCACCAATGACAGTGTTCATCGTCAGCGTAAAAAAGAAAACTGCAGTCGCTAAACTAGAAAGTAAATAAAACCAAACGAAATTCTTTAAGGCGACCCGTTGCGCTTGTTTCTCAGGCTTCGGTAAGTAACTTAAATAGACTGCACAGGTTAAACTAATTAAGACACTCAATAGTGATAAGTAAATTCCTTGAGACATACTCTTAACCTACCTTTACGTCGCGAATCTGATTATTAATTAAACAAACTAAACAGTTTTTCACTCGATTGCAATTCAGGCTTAAGTACTAAGACGCCGATAACTTGTTGTTTCTTTGAAGGAAAGGTTACAGATTTCGATTCTTTTGAATTTCCCCGAGTAAATCCTTTTTCTCATCAAACAATCAAGGATATAATGCACCTTCATTAAATCAACTAACTACGATCTCAGTGCGGCAGTCCGGCGATGTGTTCAGCATTAACAACGTCATCTGTTTACCGCTGAATCCAACAGAAGACGCTTATGTCCTATTCATTATTTGATTTTCTACAGTTAATCGGCTCGTTGGGTATTTTCATCTTTGGTATGAAAATCTTCAGTGAAGGCCTACAGAAAATTGCCGGTAGTAAACTCAAAGGTATTCTTAGCGGTATGACCCGCAACCGCGCGACCGGTGTTGTAACTGGCTTTGCGACCACTGCGATTACCCAATCTTCGACCACAACAACGGTCATGGCAGTCAGTTTCGTCAATGCTGGCCTTTTAACCTTTGTGCAGTCGACCGGCGTGATCATGGGTGCCAACATTGGCACCACGATCACGGCCTGGATGGTGGCTTTATTCGGCTTTAAAGTCCAAATTACCCCGATAGCGCTTGCAGTTATCGGGGTATTTTTTGCCTTCTTATTCTCCGGTAATAGCCGCCTAAGAAACATTGCCGAAGCCATGGTTGGTTTTGGTATCTTGTTTATTGGTCTCGAGTTTATTAAAAACTCAGTTCCGGATATCAGCTCGAATCCAGAAATGTTTGAGTTTCTACGCTCCTTAACCGATTACGGCTTCCTGTCGTTACTGTTGTTTGTTGTGGTGGGAACCGTTTTAACCCTGCTAACGCAGTCCTCCTCAGCTGCGACGGCGATCACCTTGGTTATGGTGGTGCAAGGGTGGATTCCCTTCCCAATCGCAGCCGCGATGATTCTGGGTGAGAACATTGGTACCACAGTCACAGCCAACTTGGCTGCGTTAGTTGGGAATGTGCACGCCAAACGAGCCGCGAGGTTCCATTTCTTCTTTAACGTGATTGGCGTGCTGTGGATGCTGGCGTTGATTTATCCGTTTTTGCACCTGATGGACTGGGCTATCCAGACCGCTACCGGGGCTGATTTTTCAGTCATGTCTGGCGCTGTTGAGTCCCGAGAAAATGGTGCCCTCGCGCTATCCTTGTTCCACACCTCGTTTAACGTGATCAACGTACTCTTGTTATTCGCATTTGTGCCAATGCTCGTCCGCTTTGTCGAATACATCCAGCCCGATCGTGGTGGTGAGGACGACGAGTACCACTTGCGGTACATTAGCGCAGGTGTAATGACATCACCGGGCTTATCTGTCGATCAAGCGCACAAAGAAATTCAGCAATTTACCGATGTCATCGATAAAATGCATGAAACCGTCAATGAACTCATGTTTACACCGGACGCGGACAAGGCGAAGTTACTCGAAAAAGTGCAAAAGTTCGAAGAACTCACCGACGAAATGGAAATTGAGATTTCCGATTACTTGGTTCGTATTAGTGAAAACACGACCCTTGAGCATTGGTTAACGGAACGTATTCGTTTCATGCAGACTATGGTTAATGACCTTGAACGCATCGCCGACATTTTTTATCAGATTTCGCGTTTGACCGAGCGCATGGGTGAAGTCAAAGAAAACTGGCCAGACAGTGCCACTTCAGAGATGTCCGCCATGATGGATGCAATTAAGAACGCCATCCAAACGATGAAGCGCAATGCAGCTCGGGAACCCGATGATGTTAAGTTAGACGAAGCGATTGCTGCTGAAAACGAAGTCGATCGGATTCGCGACGAATGCCGTGACAATCACTACACTCGCCTTGAAAAAGGAGAATACGCAACGCGTTCAGGTGTTGTCTTCATCGATATTCTTAATCGCTTAGAGCGTATTGGTGACCACATTCTTAACGTCAACGAGTCCGCCGCTGGCCGTCGTCTGAAGGCAATGCGGATAGACGGTGAGTAGTTTGTGGCTTATTGGTTAATGAAGACCGAGCCGGATGAATGCAGCATCGACGATTTTGCTGCCAATCCGGCCAGTACGATCCGCTGGGACGGCGTGCGCAATTACCAAGCACGCAACTTTATGCGTGACATGGCAGTTGGCGATCAGGTTTTTATTTACCATTCGAGTTGTAAGCAAATAGGTATTGCTGGGGTTGTCGAAGTGACAACCTCAGCCTATCCTGACCCAACCCAATTCGAGACAAGTTCACCTTACTGCGATCCGAAAAGTACCCAAGAGAACCCGCGCTGGGACGCGGTCGATTTGCGCTTCGTGACAAAGTTCGAGACCGTCCTCAGTTTAGATAAGCTAAAGAACATCCCCGATTTAAACGACAATCCGCTCGTTCGCAAGGGCAATCGGCTCTCCGTCATCCCTTTTTCAGAGAGCGAATGGCAAGCGGTATTGAATACCTGCGCCCGCGCTGAGTAACCTAGCTACTCGCGTATTACGCCGACGTTCATCCTCATTTCTACTTCGCTTTACCGCAAAATAAGCCCCTGCCTCATCGAAATTTGCAAAAGTTGCGTAGTATGAATGCAAGAAATTTAACCACGGGGTTTTGAACCATGTCGTTTGTCCAGCGCGTTGCGCTTATTGTTTTGACTTTATTTGTTGCCGCATTTGAGTTGGCAGCAAGCGAGTCTGAAATTGTCGAGCAGCCCCACTTAGAAGCACAGTTACTCGCTGAATACAGCCAAGTGCAAGCAGGTCAACACCTTGATGTCGCTGTAAAGTTGGTACCCGACGCAGGCTGGCACACTTACTGGATTAACCCCGGCGACTCAGGCTTAGCAACGGTTATCGAGTGGCAATTACCGGAAGGTGTCAGCGCCGGCGAGATCCAGTGGCCTATTGCAGAGAAATTCAATATCGGTCACCTCTCCAACTACGGCTTCGAGGGCGACACCTATTTATTGACAACGCTAACCATCAGTGAACAGTTTGCTGAGACAAGTCTACCGATTACCGCGCAAGTCGACTGGCTAGTGTGTGAGGAGTATTGTATTCCCGGGTCGGCCACGCTTACTTTGGAACTACCAGTAGGGTCCTCACTGGTTGCTTCCGAGCAAATTGATGCGTTTAACATCGCCCGCAACAACTTGCCGGAGCGGGCTGACTGGCCCGCATTGTTCGATATTCAAGATCGGCAAGTGACCATTATTGTTAACTCAACCGACGCGACACGCCTTGATAACGGCTCATTATATGCGTATGTTGGCGCCAGTGAACTCGTCGAGCACCAGCCGTCCGGCACAATTCAAAGCACCAATAACGAGTTAATTGTCCGGCGCGACCTGAATACTTATTTCCATGATTACCCGCAGCAATTTCCACTTTTATTGGTGAACGATTCGCGTGCAGTACAATTGCAAGTCACTGTTGCAGAACAAGGCATCATATCCGAGGCTGCGGCAAGTTCAGACTCGCCACTGGCGCTGACCACGGTACTTCTATTTGCGCTGGCAGGTGGTTTTATTCTCAACTTAATGCCTTGTGTGTTCCCCGTACTCTCATTAAAAGCCTTGCACCTCGCCAATCACCGCGACAATGCCCGCAATGACGCGCTTTGGTATACCGCCGGTGTTATCGTTACCTTTTTAATCATTGCCGGTATTCTCATTGCTTTGCGAGCAACCGGCGAAGCGCTCGGCTGGGGCTTTCAATTACAAAATCCCATGCTGATTGGCTTACTCGCACTGTTGTTCGTGGCAATTGCGCTGAACTTGTCTGGCGTCTTTCAGGTGGGGACATCGCTTATGCGCCTGGGGCAAGGGCAACAACAGCAGAGTTCGTTCGCAACCGGTGTCTTAGCTGTGATTATTGCCAGCCCGTGTACTGCGCCATTTATGGGTATCGCCTTGGGTTTTGCGATCATACAGCCCGCACCGATCGCGCTGGGTATTTTTGCCGCGTTAGGATTGGGCATGGCCTTACCCTTCTTGCTTCTTGGTTTCCTGCCCGTATTTGCCCGCTGGCTGCCAAAACCCGGCGTATGGATGAATACCTTCAAGGAATGGATGGCGATTCCGATGTATCTCACTACGGTTTGGTTGTTGTGGGTATTCGGTCGCCAAGCGGGTGTCGACAGCCAAGCACTCTTGCTCGTTGCGATGATTCTGTTTGCAACCGCGCTTTGGGCTTGGGGTAAAGCGCAGTTAAACCCAGCAAAGAAACGCCGCCAGCTATTAGTGAGTTGGATACTACTTTTGCTCACAGCGGCAATGTTTAGCGTCGCGTTAACGATGCAGCAGTCCAGCGAACGCGTCGCCACTAACGATCAGCAATGGCAAGCGTGGTCGCCAGAACTACAAAGCAAGCTCCAAGCCGACCAGCCGGTATTCGTCAATATGACCGCCGACTGGTGTATCACTTGTCTGGCGAATGAACGCGTCGCGCTGGAGACTGAATCGACCCGCTCATTATTTGCAGAACATGGCGTCCAATATTTAAAAGGTGACTGGACGCGCCAAGACCCGAGAATTACTGAATATCTAGGCAGCTATCAGCGCAATGGTGTTCCCCTTTATGTGCTCTATTGGCCCGGACAAGAACCAATCGTGCTGCCGCAAATTCTAACCAACAGTATCGTCCGCGATGCCGTTGAAAAAGCACAACAATCCATTTAATACAACGAGGAAATTCACCATGAACAAGAAAACAAAACCGTTCGTTCGCAAAGCCCTTTTGGGCTTAGCTGGTGCATTGGTTGCTGCAACTGCGTTTGCTAACCCTGAAGTTGGCCAGCCAGCACCCGGTTTCAGTGTTATCGACACCCAAGGTCAAACACACACACTTGAACAATATCAAGGTTCGACCGTCGTTTTAGAGTGGACAAATCACGACTGTCCATTTGTCGTGAAGCATTACGCAACCGACAACATGCAGTCACTGCAACGAGAAATGAGCGATCATGACGTTGTTTGGTTGACCGTTATTTCGTCTGCCCCAGGTACACAAGGGCACGTAAGTCCTGAGCAGGCCGATGAGTTAACATCGTCGCGCAATGCAGCCCCGCATGCTGTGTTACTCGATGAGGACGGTGTCATGGGACGTGCTTATGCCGCACGTGTTACCCCACATATGTATGTGATCGACGCAGCCGGTACATTGCAATATGCCGGCGGCATTGACAGCATCCCAACCGCAAACCACGACGATGTTGCTCGTGCAGAGCCATATTTCGCCAATGCGGCGCGCGCCGTGATTGCTGGTGAAACACCTGACCGTCAGGTCACCCGCCCGTACGGCTGTACGGTCAAATACGCGGACTAATTTACCGCTCTGGCGCTAGGCATCGTCCTAGCGCCCTTATCATCTGACAAATTTAGACAATCTGTTGATTGTTTATTTCCTGCCGCTCATCTTTAATGAATTCCATAGTAGACGCCGCAACAACGGCGACCCATGTAGCTTGGAATTATTTAAGGATGACTATGCGTATTCAAATTTCACTTCTTACCGTACTCCTGCTTGCTGGTTGTGCCTCACAAGCGCCGCAACCACAACCGGTTGAACCGCCGGTTAGTACAGAGCAGCAGGCTCGGGTGCAGCAACTGCAGCAATCACAACAAGAACGAGAACTAGGTTTAAAGCGAAAGATTGCCGTCGGCCGCATCTCAAATGAAACGAACTATGGGCGCAGTCTTTTGCGCGAAGCAATCACCGGTGAACACGATCAAAAAATTGCCGATATGTTTGTCCAAGCACTGTCGAGTACCCAGCAATTTCTAATTTTTGAACGCCCAGACATCGCCTTACTCGAGGCTGAGATGCAACTTCAGCAAAAGCCCAGTAACCTTGTTGGTGTAGACACCATGATACTCGGTTCATTAACTGAGTTCGGTCGCGCCACAACTGGTGAGCGTGGTTTCTTGTCAACGAGTCAGCGGCAAGTGGCGACAGCAAAAGTTGACTTGAGAATCGTCGACGTTCATACCGGTGAAGTGATTGCAGCAGTCTCAGGTAGTGGCGATTCATCGGTAGAACAATCTCGAATCATGGGGTTTGGATCGGTCGCTGGTTATGACGGCAGCTTGAACGACCGAGCGATTGGCGCAGCAGTCAGCGCTGCTGTCGAAAACATGCTAGAACTCCTGCTTTTGCGGCCTTGGACTGCCGATCTCTTGGCCCAAGAAGACGAGCGCTTATTCATGAGTGGTGGCGAGGCGCAAGGCGTTAAGCCTGGCATGCGATTTGACGTCATGACCAAGGGACAACAGGTTCGCTCGAGTACAACTGACGCTTTAATTACCCTTCCAGGGCGAAAAATTGCAGTTCTCGAAGTCGATGGACTATTCGGGCAGTCGACGCTCGACCAAGGCGCTTATGGACGTATTGTTGAAGGTGATATCAACGGATACGCACTTGAACAACTTGAAATTCGCAAAGGACAGTAGCCATGAAAACAATATCCAAGGTAATCGCGAGTTGCGGTTTGTTAATTGCTCTTCCTGTGTTATCCGGCTGTGCAAAGCAACCAACGCAGCTAACTGAAATCCGCGACTTACGTCCGCTGGTTAGCTTCAACGTCACCGGATCCGCGCAACAGATGACGCTGTATGTTGATGGTCAAACTTATGGACCGATTAGCCAGTATCTATATCCGCAAGCGGCTGTTCGCTTACTTGCCGGCGAGCACCTCATTGAAGTCCGACATGGGCAAAGCGTTATTTACTCAGAAACGCGTTACTTCAGTGAAGGGTTAGACTACACGATTCAAGTGGGGCGTTAACCGATGCAACGCTCAACATGTTCATTACTCAGTTTAGGTGCCGGTATCCTGCTCTTGTCTGGCTGCCAAAGTAGTCCGACACACTACGCTTGGGGCAACTACGAAGACGCACTGTTTGCTCATTTTCATGAGCCCGCCGTGCGCGATAGAGTCATTCATGATTACCTGATTTTTGTTGAACGTCATAACACGGAAACGAAGCCTGTCGGACCCGGCATGTATGCAGAGGCCGGTACCTTTATGTTGGAAAAAGGCGATATTCAAAAAGCGCTACGTTTCTACCAACTCGAGGCGGACATGTGGCCGGAAAGTAGACCTCTGATGTTAACCTTGATTCGTAATTTAGGCGGTGCTCAATGAGAAAGCTAATGATCCTCAGTGTTTTGCTCGCCGTGATCGGACTCAGCGGCTGCCAAACCACAACCAACCTTGACTACCAAGCCTTAGAGCCCGTGCACAGCTATCGACCGGCATCGATTTTAGTAGTTCCCGTGAAAAATAATGTTCTCGATGTACAAGCCCCGACGTCACTACTTGCAACCTTGCCGCAAGTACTTGGTGAACGTGGTTACTATGTATTTCCGGTCAATACAGTCAAAACGATTCTGGAGTCAGAGGGCTACTATGAAGCTGCTGAAGTTCATCAAGTTCCGGCCGCAACCTTAACCGAATTATTCGGTGCAGACACTGTGCTATTTGTCACTATTCATGAGTGGGATGCAAAGTACATTGTTGTGGCAACGACGACCGTTGTTGACTTCGAATACACGCTCGTGAGTCGCCAAGGTGATGTATTGTGGCATGCACGAAAAGAAGTCAGCTATACACCAGAGAATGACCACAACGCAGGAAGTCCGCTCGCGAACCTCTTTGCCGCCGCGATTGAAGCAGCGCTCGAGCGCGTATCACCCAAGTATCTTCAGCTCACTCGGCAAGCGAATCAAGAGGCTTTTTTAAATCCTACGCAAGGATTACCGCCGGGGCCATATAGCAGAAACTATTCGTCTTATTACGAAGCTCTCGAACAACTTGAGCGCTGAGTTGGAATAAGGGCGCTTAATGCCCCTATTCAGCCACGGTTAATACCAAGGTTACACGCCGGTTTTGCCGGCGTCCGTCCTCGCTATCGTTGCTCGCAAGCGGCTGGCTGTCGGCAAATCCAACCGCCCTCAATCTTTCCGCAGCAACGCCTTGGTCAATCAAATAGCGTACTACTACACTTGCGCGTGCAGCAGATAGCTCCCAGTTACTCGGGAAGCGCTCGGTTCGGATCGGAACTGAATCTGTATGACCTTCGACACTGATACTGTGGCCACTGCGTTGCAACACTGCAACCACGGGCTTCATAAGCTCAGCAGCCTTGTCATCGGCGAAATGTGCTTCACCACTACGAAAAAGAATCTGGTCATTCAGGCGAATATTGAGCGTGCCTGGACTGGTCGTAATATCGACGAGATCACCAAAGCCAGCTTCATTAAATTCACCACTCAGCATATTCCCCAAGGACGTCAGCTCTTTATCTGACGCAGTTTCTGGGTCAATACCGAAGACCGTCATCAGCGCACTCGTCTGGCTTAGGTTTTGCCGCTCGGTGGGTGAGCCACTGAAGTCAGCATTGGCTAAAAGCACCACAAAAAGCACCAGCAATAACGTGAGCAAGTCCATGTACGTGGTGACCCAAGTTTCTTCTTCCGGCTCCGGGGCGTCATTCAGACCCGCAAACCCATCGCGGCGTTTGACAAAGTTCTGTGTTAACTCTCTGTCAGCCAGCAGCTTTGCTGCTTTTTCCGCGGCTATCTGCGAGCTTTTAGTGCCAAAGTTCATTCGTCACCTCGGGAGCGAAACGGACTCTTCAGCACTTCGTCGGCACTGAGGTTTTTGCCGCCGTTGCCATTCCCAAAGCCATTACTATCTAACTTTAGTTCATCTTCAACATGGGCAAAGAAAGTCGTCAAATACTCGCGAATATAAGCAGGGCTGCGACCTTTGGCGATTAATAGAACACCCTCACGAATCATATTCATCAGCTGTACTCGACGCTCGGTTCGGCGCTCAAACTTAATTGCGATCGGTTTGAAAAATAAGTTTGCAAGCGCCACACCATATAACGTCGTTAACAAGGCAAAGGCCATATCCGCGCCGATCTTCGCCATGTTACTGTCACCCATACCTTGCAACATGTTCACCAAACCGACCAAGGTGCCGAGCATACCGAAAGCCGGAGCAAATACCGCCATCGTGCGATAGATCTGTGCTTCAGCTCGCTCACGAATCTTCATTTTCAGAATGCGCCATTCTAATAGCTCGGCGATGTCTTCAATCGGCGTATTATTAATTATTAGTTCGAGGCCCGTGCGGAGAAAGGGGTTCTTCACTTGCTCAAGCTGGTTTTCTGCATGCACTAAGTTACCCTGCATGAGTTGGCGGGCAACGGTGACTAATTCAGCTTGATCGTCTTTAGCGTAAAGCTTTTCATTGCGCAGTACGATCCAAAGAATTTTAAATACGTTGACAACTTCACGTAGCGGGTAAGCCAACAAGGTTGCCGCAAAGGTGCCACCTAAAACAATCGCTAATCCAGGAAGGTTGACGAAGGCCCAAGCGTCCTGCGCCGTAAGAAAAATCGCAAAGAAAACAATGGCAATGCCTGACAGCATGCCGATTAACGTAGATAAATTCATAACAGCTTGTTGGACTCCAAAATTGACCGCGACCTGTTTCCGACAACGCCAATCCATGGACGTCAGCGATTGTGAAATATTAGCATTACTTTATTTATCGGCCGTCGCGATGCGATCTAAACGTACAGAAACGAAAAATACCAAAATAGTCGTATTTTGGTATTGATCTCAGTCACAACAGTGCTCAACGAACGGGATGATTTTAAGCAGTTAAGGAGCGATGGATAGAGTGTAAGCGGTGTCGCCCAATGGTGAGTCATCATCATCAGCGCCAACGGCAGCTGCGAAGATAGCGAAAACGCCCGGTTCACGCGGCGCGCGCCATTGTATTTGCCAGACGACCTTCATTTCACCAGTTTCTTCGTCTTCAGCCGTGTGAGTCGGTTCAGTATGGCCGAGATATTCGAATTGTTCGTCACTCACGACCTGCTGTTTTGCTAGCGCATTGAAAATTCCGGAGGCGCCCTCGCTATTCACAATCAAGAGTTGGAAGCCACCAACTTTAGCTTCTGGGTCAAGGAGCTGTAATTTCAATTCATACACGGCATCGGGTTCAACCTGATCAGGCCATCCTTGCAGTGTTAAGCCACTTTGTGCACTTGGGTCTGGACCGGCAAAATGGCAAACACTGCAGTCGGGTTGCTTATTTCCTGAGAGCTTGCCACCTGTGTGCCCCGGCGGTGGCCCTTCAGGAAAGGCACTGACAGCCGAGGTATAAACGAAAGCTGCCAGTGCGCTGATTGCGAACAATAAATAACGCATTAGTCCGCCTGAATCCGCGCTTGACCGATGGTGTTCATGTCGGTGCCGAACCAAATGCTATTGCTATCGACATCAAACACCATGTGGCGTACGGTACCGCCGCCACTTGGCACAGAAAATTGCTCGGTCCAAGCCTGATTGCGGGTGTCAAAAGCAACAAACACGTTCGGTTGCACACCGGTTTCGACAATCCAAAAACGGTCATCTGCATCCATCGCTACGGCATAGGGGCGCGAACTGTCTTGAGACGGAGCACGCCACTCGTTTACCTCGCCGTTCACTGGATTGTACTGACCGATGTAACCGGCCGCGTAATCGGCGTACCAAATATTACCTTGGGAGTCTGCGGCTAGCCGACGCGAACGCGTGGCTTCCCGCGGTAAGTCAATTTCGACCAGCTCATCGTCAATTACGGTTAATAATTGATTGGTGCCAAGCGTCACCGCCCAAGGTTGGTCATTCACCACAATAATGCCGTAAGGGCGTGCACGCGGTGTGGTCACCTCATACATGGTGAACTGTTCACTTTCAGTGTCGAAGTAGCCAACGCGATTACCACCTTGCTCGGTAAACCAGATGTTACCATGGCTGTCCCAATCCATGGTGTGGACATCACGCGGTCCATCACCCGGCGGATAAAATTTGCTAATCTCACCTGTCTCGGGGTCTAGGAAACCTAAATGATTAGCCCGATTACCGGCATACCAAGCGCCGCGATAATCGGAAATAACCGTGTGCGGACCGGCGCCATCTTCAAGATCAAATTTTTTGAATTCACCTGTCGACGGCGTTAGCTGCCCAACATAATGGGTTCGCTGACCGACAAACCAGATTTGATCCTGCCCGCCAACCCATGGGTCGCGCGAACGCGGACCTTCATACGGCACTTCCCATTCTTCAATATCAAGCTTCACTGTCTTTGAACCATGGTGGTCCGCCAGAACCGGCAGACTCAATAATCCGGCGGCCACGACCGACGTCATTAAGAAACGCTTTAACATAAAGATTCCTCCAATTAACCTGTAAGTTTGGATCCTTCTTGTACTTATGCTTTAACTATATGTAATTTTCAGTGAAAAGATCGTAAATAAGACGTAAATTGATGACATCTCGTCGCATTCCTTAGGAGTTCTAACATGAAATTATACGAAATGGCGATTGCACCGAATCCTCGGCGGGTGCGTATGTTTCTCGCTGAAAAAGGCCTACTTGACCAAGTTGAGCGGGTGGAAATTGATTTACAAAAAGGCGAAAACTTAACACCAGAATTCCGCAGTAAAAACCCCATGGCGAAAGTGCCTGTGCTCGAAACTGATGACGGTACCTGCATTGCGGAAACCATGGCAATTTGTCGCTTCGTAGAAAGTTCACACCCGGAAACTACAGCATTGCTTGGTGAGACCCCGAAAGAGGTCGCCCTGATTGAACAATGGTTACGCTGGATCGATTTTTATCTGTTCATGCCGACCGGTATGGCCTTTCAGCACGGCAGCGGCTACTTCAAAGATCGCATGAAATGCTTTCCTGAATGGGGTTCTGACTGCAAAGAGAAAGTTGAGAAATTTTTCGGCTTTCTGAACGAGCAATTGAGCGATCGCGAATATCTATGTTGTGGGAAATTTACCTGCGCTGACATTAATGCCTACACATCGGTACAATTTGCCAAGGCGGTCGGCGTCCGTGTCGATGCCGAAAAGCACCCTCACCTGCAAGCCTGGCATGACCGCATTGACAGCCGCGACTCTGCCAAAGCTTAAAATTGACTGATTATCTGCTGTCAATAAAGGCGCCTTGCTCGCTTATCTCGAGTGAGGCGTTTAAGCCAAAATCCACCACAATGAACTCACTGACACAAATAGCCACAAAAGAATCGCCAATACCATCGGCTTAAAGCCTGCCTGGCGAATCGTAGTGAGCGACATCGACGCGCCAATTAAATACAAACACACCACTAAGAGTCGTTTGGCGAAGTCAAACGCCAACTCATACGCGGCAGCGCCTTGCGGGATAAACTCAGCCACTAAAATGGCAAGCACATAAAAAACGATAAATAGGGGCACACTCGGAAGCTTAGTCGCCACCTCAATGGCGCGACGACGCTGTACCGCTTGATAGACCACCGCCGCAATTAAAACCATTGGCACAATTGCCAGTGCCCGAGTGAGCTTCACAGTTGTTGCCACAATCAGCGCTTCGTCACCGTAAACTTCAGCAGCACCAACTACGGACGACGTGTCATGTATAGCAATTGCGGCCCATACCCCAAAGTCATATTGACTGAGACCAAACCAATGACCAATCGGCGGAAACACGAGTAAGGCAATCGCATTGAGGATAAATACACAGCCAAGTGCGACCGCGATTTGCTCGGCACGCGCTTGAATAGTCGGTGCCATGGCCGCAATCGCGCTACCACCACAAATGGCAGTGCCTGAACCAATCAGCGTGGCACTGCGCTTATCCATCCGCAGCAGCTTTGCCAAACCGAGCGCAAGCAGCAGCGTAGCCACCACATAAAAGAGGATAAGGAGGATATTCTCGCCGCTCGTGCGCGCAGCGACTTGTAAATTGACACCAAAGCCAAGGCCAACAATGGAAATCGCTAGCAACTTTTTCACCAACGCACCAACATTGACATGCAGAGGAACCCAGCCCAACAAGGCGGCTACGATGCCTAACACCAGAGCAACGGGCGAACTGATAAGCGGCGTTAAACACAGGAGTCCAACGAATAAGAAAACGATATGTTTGAGCGCAATAACTTGCATTCACTATGGTCCAGGTTGCAGCGAGAATGTGCGCAATATTAGCACCTTATGAATTTATTGCGAATGCTTGCCGGTTTTGCCAAGTTCAACGATACTTATTGACTCGTTGCAATGCAGAGCCGTTCATCGTGTTGAAGACCATGTAACGGTGTACCTAACCCTCCACTAAAAGGGGTTTTATCATGAAGAATATCCTTGTTGTCTCAGCGTCGAGCCTATTGCTGTGGTCTACATCCGCGTTCGCTGATCTACCCTGTAAACTCTCAAAAGACGTCACTCTAGAACTCACTGGCGCTACGATTGAGCAATTACAAATTAGTCTCGGGCCCGACCGGCTCGATTTAGAAGGGCACGACGGCAACTCTGGCGAATTGCGCGTGCGCTACTGTGCATCTGATCAAAAACGACTTGATGCGCTTGAGGCGAAAACGAGTCAACGCGGTAACCTTGCCAAGTTAGAGCTCGACCACGGTGGTCGCAATAATGTCTTCCGTACCGGCCTTTTCCGCAGTTCTGATTATGGCTACTTTCAAATTAAAGGGCAGGTTCCAGCCGCGTGGACAATCGACGTCACTGTTGGCTCGGGCAAAGCTGAAATTGAAAATGTCGCAGCAGTCAATGCTGTAGTCGGCAGTGGAGCACTAGAAGTCGACAACGTTTCCGGCCATGTTACCGCGCAAGTAGGTAGCGGCAAAATCGACATTGAGCGCGCTGGCAGCGTGACTGTTAATACTATTGGCAGCGGCCGTGCGGAAGTTGACCACGTCAGTGGTTCTGTCGATATCGGCAGTATTGGTAGTGGTCGCGCCGAAATCGATAATGTCCGTGGTGCCGTGTCAATTCAAACCATTGGTAGTGGCCGCGCATCATTGGAAGACATCATTGGCGATATAACAGTGCGCAGCATCGGTTCGGGCCGTCTTAGTGCGAAAGATATCGATGGGAGTGTCATGATCAATACCAGTGGTTCTGGCTCCATTACGGTCACCAATGTTACCGGTGATTTTACCTTGCGGAGCAAAGGTTCCGGAAAAGTCAGTCACACGAATGTCAGTGGAGCCGTGAGCGTCCCTAACCGCTAATGCGGCAGCTGCGCAGGACATTTGCTAAGGTCAGCGAAGATCGACTGTTCGTCATTCTGCTGCTGACCTTACCATTATTATTGGTCGTCCATCCGCTTCCCGCGGCTGCGTTGCCGTCGAAGCTAATAGGTCTCATTCATTTCGACACCCTACTCGCTCTGACTGGACTTATGTTGCTCAGTCGCGGTATTGAAGACAGTGGCTTCTTACATCGAATCAGTGACTGGTTATTGCTGCGCGGACATTCAGCTCGGCAGATAGTCGCTTGGTTAATCCTCTGCTCAGCAGGCCTTGCTGCTGTGATTACCAATGACGTCGCTTTGTTTATTGTCGTTCCGATCGCGGTCATTTTATGTCGCGTCTTGCGATTACCGCTGCTACGCGTGGTTGTTTTTCTCGCTCTCGCTGTAAATGCAGGCTCCGCTGCGAGCCCAATTGGTAATCCGCAGAATCTTTTACTGTGGCAAACTGGTGAGCTGTCCTTCTGGCAATTTACGTCACAATTGTTGCCGCTAGGTTTGCTGCTGTTAGCCATCGTCCTCGCCTTTGCTTGGTTTGCCTTTAGTCCCAGCACACCGGCTCAACATCAAAGTACATTGGCTACTCCAGTCATGGTTCAGCGCCAACGCCTATTTTGGGGCTCATTAGTCGGCTACCCATTGTTCATTATCGCCTTGGAATATGGTCAGGGTCTCGCTGGTGTCGTTCTCATTGCCCTGGTCTATGCGATCCGCAACCGACCGATATTATTTGGCATAGATTGGCAACTCTTGCTGGTTTTTGCTCTGATGTTTATTAACTTAGGCTTGCTGGCTGAGCTGCCAGTTACCCAGACCGGATTACAAATTTTACTGCAGGTGCCAGGAGAAAGTTTTACCGCTTCAGCCCTGTTGTCCCAACTCATCTCCAACGTTCCTGCAACCATTTACTTGCAGTCAGCGCTATTACAAGACAATCCGAACGACTGGCTTGCAATCGCTTACGGCGTCAACATTGGTGGTTTTGGTTTTATTCTTGGCTCCATGGCGAATCTCATCGCCCTGCGCCTCGTGCGCAAGTCGTTACCGGCTCAGCACCCAACTTGGGGGGAGTTTCACCGCTGGAGTGTACCGGTTTTCGTCGTCAGCCTCGGAGGTGGCTTTTTATTGCTAACATTCTGGTCTTATTAAAATTTCCACATAGTGGTTGGTTCGTTAATCTGCTATAACTGACGCTATGAATCATTGCTAGTAAGGAGCATGATGTGTCTTCATTTTCGCTAAAACAACTGGTGTGGCTTGCGCTGCCACTCACGCTCGTTGCTTGTTCACCGCAACCGCCCGAACCACCTCAAAGCCCACGTTCTGAGCATACGCGTGTCGCCACCCCCACCATTGACCAACATAGCTTTGCCAATAGCAATCAAATCCACACGCCGCATTTGCATTTAAGTTTGCAAGTGGACTTCAACCAGAAAAAACTCATTGGCTCGGCCGAATATGACCTCGCATTTCGAGACGCACGCGCAACCGAGGTCGTGTTCGACACTGAAGAGCTCAACATTTACGGCGTCGAACAACACGTCCACGGCGACTGGCAAGAAACGACGTTTACGCTCGGCGAACGTGACCCCATTCTCGGCACGCCACTGTCCGTAAGGGTTACCGCAGGTGCAGAAAAAGTGCGTATTCATTATTCGAGTTCACCCACTGCGACCGGTTTGGACTGGGTTGACCCCGTGGGCACGGCTGGTGGTCAGTATCCGTTTTTATACAGCCAATCCCAACCGCATTATGCGCGGACTTGGATTCCCATTCAGGACACACCAACTGAGCGCTTAACCTTTACTGGCGAGCTTTATACACCACCCTATTTGGTTGGCTTAATGGGTGCAAACAATCCACCAAACCCTGAACGCACGGGATACTACGAATTTCGCAGCGAACAGCCGATTCCGTCCTATTTGATGGCGATAGCAGTTGGCGACCTCGACTTTTATGCCTTGAATGAGCGCATGGCAATTTATGCCGAGCCCTCGGTATTAGCCGACGCCGTTGCTGAGTTTTCCTATACGACCGATATGATGGATGTGACCGAGCAGTTATTTGGCCCATTTGCATGGGACCGCTACGACCAGCTGGTACTGCCACCTAGTTTTCCGTTTGGTGGCATGGAAAATCCACAATTAGCCTTTTTAACACCAACCGTGATCGCCGGCGACCAAAGCCTTGTCAGCTTAATCGCTCATGAACTTGCCCATTCCTGGTCAGGTAATTTAGTCACCAACGCGACATGGCGTGACCTCTGGCTCAACGAAGGTTTCACCTCGTACGTCGAAAACCGCATTATGGAGGCTGTGTATGGCGAAGAAAGGGCCCTGATGGAGCGCATGCTCGATGCCCAGTCACTGAAAAGCGCCCTACCGCACCTCAGTGAGCGCCAGCAAGTGCTACACATTGAACTCGAGCAACGTGACCCCGATACTGCGTTTACCTCGGTGCCGTACATCAAGGCTCAGCTTTTTCTATTTTTCTTAGAGGAGCGTTTTGGTCGCGAACGTTTCGATGCATTTGTGCGTCAATACTTCGCCGATTTCAGCTTCGCCACCCTGACGACTGAGCAGTTTGTTGAGTATTTAAACACGAACTTACTCGCCGTAGAACCGGCACTAGTTCCGCTCGCTGAAGTTGAAGAATGGCTCTATGCTCCGGGCCTTCCAGACTCTGCACCAATACCGCAAGTCACCGCCTTTGAGCGTGTCGCGGAAGCACAAACACGTTGGTTTGCGGGTGAAAGCATCGACATCAAAAACTGGTCGATTCATGAGCGCGCTTATTTTCTCTCGCAATTACCGGCGGACATGTCACAACAAGATTTAGTCCGTCTCGACGAAGCGTTTGAGTTAACGTCTACCCGCAACAACGCAATTCTTTCACAATGGCTTGTCATCGCTATTCAACACAACTACGAGCCAGCAATGCCGCGCGTGCGCGAGATGTTGACGAGTATGGGACGCTTAGCCTTTATTCGGCCTGTTTACGCAGCACTTGCTGCAACACCTGAAGGAATGGAATTCGCGCGTGAGATCTATACGCAAGCAAAACCGAGTTACCATGTATTGACGCGCGACCAAATTGAAGCGATTTTAGAGCTCAATGAATAGTTCTCTAAAGGGTGAATAATGGCAAAATTGATTGCACCTGCAAGCATTCAAGATTATCGAGAGCTAGCGCGTAAACGGCTCCCACGCCAGTTCTTTGACTATCTCGAAGGTGGCGCTTATGACGAACAGACCTGCCGAGAAAATATGAGTGCTTTAGCCCATATTCACCTGCGTCAACGGGTTCTCAAAGATGTCAGTCAGCGCGACTTGTCAGCGACCATTCTCGGCGAAAAATATGCATTACCGGTTGTTCTTGGCCCAGTGGGGCTGGCCGGTTTAAATGCTCGTCGCGGTGAAGTCCAAGCCGCTAGGGCGGCCAAGCAATCGGGTGTAGCCTTTTGTGAGTCGACGGTTTCCCTCTGTGGGATCGAAGAAGTTGCCGCCACCGGTACTCAACTCTGGTTTCAACTCTACATGCTTAAAGACCGTGGCTACGCGGCGGAACTTCTTCGCCGAGCAAAGCAAGCTGGTGTTAACGTTTTAGTTTTTACCGTCGATCTTGCTGTTTTAGGCGCGCGTTATCGTGATGTTCGCAATGGGATTGCCGGTGCAACCGGATTGCGTCCGGCATTGAACAAGCTGGCGGACTTGCTCAGTCACCCTCGTTGGCTTTGGGACGTGCCAATCAAAGGCAAACCGCTCGTGTTTGGCAACTTGGCGGACGCTGTCCCCTCGGCGAAAAGTCTACCAGCTTTCAAGCACTGGGTTGACCAACAGTTTGATCCTGCCGTGACTTGGGATGATTTAACTTGGCTGCGCGACCATTGGGACGGCAAAATTCTCCTCAAAGGCATTCTGGATGCAGAAGATGCCAAACAAGCGGCATCGTTACAATACGATGCAATTTCGGTATCCAATCATGGCGGACGACAACTGGATAGTGTCGAACCGAGTATTCTCGCTTTACCCAAGTGCGTTGAGGCAGTCGCAGGTCGTTGTGAAGTACTGATGGACGGTGGTATTCGCAGCGGCCTCGATGTTGTCAAAGCGCTCGCGTTAGGGGCTTCGGGGTGCATGTTAGGCCGAGCTTGGGCTTACGGTTTGGCGGCGCGAGGCGAACAAGGTGTGAGTGAGGTGTTAGCAATTATCCGAGCAGAAATGGATGTTGCCATGGCGCTAACGGGTTGTACGACACTTAAGGACATACAACCGTCTATTTTACTCAAATAATTTTCAGAAACTTGAAAGATTAGATACGCTTCTTTTGTAACTTACGCTGTAATGTCCGGCGGTGCATTTTCAGAGCCCGAGCAGTCGCTGAAATATTACCACTATGCTCCTGCAGCGTCCGTTGAATCAGTTCCCACTCAAGGGCATCAACACTGACCGGCTCATCACACAGCGGTGGCTCTTCATCATCGCCGGCAAGCACCTTCAACAAGGTGTTGATCTCGACAGGCTTGGTTAAGTAGTCGTCACAACCTTGTTTAATCGCGTGTACCGTCGTCGCGATACTTGCATAACCGGTAAGGATAATAATCCGTGCTTTTGGCCATGCTTTCTGCAGCTCTTGCAAGCGATTTAATCCAGACTCACCGGACAAGTTGAGATCCAACAAAATGACGTCGAACGGCGTCCGGTGGTAATCGACCAGCGCCCGCTCTGTTGAGATTGCATAAATACCCGGCCAACCATGATGTTCTAAGCGACGCAGTAAAATGCGCGCGAATGGTTCATCATCATCGATCATGAGGAGGCGAGTTTCTGCCATACCTAATCTCCTAAAATTATCACTGTACAATTCGTCTTCAATCACCACATTGTCAATCATACCCGATCATCACCTGATTGGGTTGTGATTTTCTACCAAAGGTAATTCAACAGACTGTTCCACGTAACTCGTCACTTGCGCATCATTGTCGGCTTCACCAGTATTATCAGTATTCTCAAGCAGCATGAGCTGTAGGGTTCCACCCATGCGTTCAAGTGTGGCATGACTCAACAATAAGCCGATGCCTAGCCCTTTTTCACTACTGACCGTTCCATGACTTAATTCGCTGAGACGCTCACGCGTTAACGAGTAGTTAGGATTACGTATAAGCAATCGCCACTTATTGGCAACCAAACAAGCTTCGACTTCAACGTTGCCTGACTTTAACTGCCGCACTTCGTAAACCGCGTTCCGCACTAAATTAAGTAATGCAGGCAGTAAGGTTGGGTCAGCATGAATCCAGCCATGATTCGTTTGGTCAAAGTTAAAAGTGATTCGATCTGCAGGCATAGACAAGGTCAGGTGTTGGCGCAGTTCATTCTGGAGTTTTGTCACCGACATGACCGCCAATTCGTCGTGATGTAACGACTCACTGACCGCCCGTAACTCTTCCAGCAGCAGACGCACGCGGGCAAGTGGTTCCTCCATTTCTTTTACCGCAGGATGATCACGAAAGCTTTCTTGCATTTCTTCATGCAACAAGCTCAACATGGCGAGTGGCGTAGCAATTTCATGGGTGAATTGCGCAGAAGCAGTTGCCACTGCAACAATTTGCTCACGACGCAATTGCGACTCACGCATTTGCTGCAACTGCGCTTGACTGCGTTCTAGGCGAGTGCGCATTAAACGTAACGTAAATGACAACAACACCGCTGCGAGAATAAAGGTGAAGCCCATACCCAAGTAATGCTCGCGATGCTCCGCGTGACCGTGCGTGCCTTGTTCAAGTAAAATGAGGAAATATCCTTGCGCGAGTAGGATAAACCCCAAGGTTAACCATCCCGAAAGCGGCTTTAATTGCAGAAAAGAAATGACCAAAAGAATCAGTAACAAGGCGTTTGCCGGACTCGTGACACCGCCGCTTTGACTGAGAGCTATGACCCAGAGAATGGCCAGCCCAATGACTTGCGCGAAGGTCGTTCCTTTGGTTTCACTTACAGTCGCCACGGCTGTCAGCACCGTGAGGAGCGCTAACATCAACCAAAAGTAGTTAATCGCCTGTTGCTCAGCCGGACGATAAAAAAATGCGCTGCCAATAAACACTAGCATCGTCACAACGTACAAAAACTGAATATACAGCTTCGTCGCCTGTTGCTCTTTGCGCATCGCCCCAAACCTTACAATTGTTATAAACCCTCTCCTCTCTTTGTACCAAGAACCCCAGCCTTTTTCTACACTTACGTTTCCGGCTCGGAGCCGTAATTGCCTTTTCGGCTCCGAGCCGGAATGTGGTGGCGGTGGGCGAGGGGGACAAAAAACGCCCCGAAGGGCGTTTTTTGCGGCGTTGCAGTTAGAATCGCATGGTGACGGAAGCACCAACGCTGCGGCCAGGTTCAACCCAAAGCGGTAAGTATGGGTCATTGGCTGGACGCTGCCGCGAGCCACTGTGACGCCAATAGGTTTTATCCGTAAGATTAAAAACACCCACGGTGACCGACCATGTTTCATTCGGAAACCACTGGCTTACCCAGTCGACTGTAGTATAACCAGGCGCTGAAAACAGCTCAGTGCCGCTGGCGTCAACGAGTTCTCGTTGGCCACGACTCGCCTGTACAAACAAGCGACTTTCCCAATGCATACTTGGTAACCAAGCGAATTCGAGCGTCGCCCGCGCTGGTGCAACTTCACTCAGATGACGGTTTTCCTCGCTCGTTGCACCTTGCTCATAACCGCGAGTAACTTCGGCAGCAACACTCATCTCAAAGTGATTATCTAAGCGTTGGCGAACGCGCATTTCTGCTCCTTCAATGCGAACACGATCTCGATTTTGCGACTGAAACACGAGCATACCGCGCGTTGGGTCGAAACCTAAAGCTGCACGTGTCTCAATGAAGTCTCGGTAATGATTACGGAAAACGACCACGTCAACTTGGGTGTCAGCATTATTCCAACGTAAACCGGTTTCTAAGGTCCGGCCTTTTTCTGATTTCAAATCCGGATTTGGAATCGCGACCAAGTTCATCATCGGCATATACAAGCCAATATTCACATCCGAGAACGGCGGTGCGCGGAAGCCCTCCGCATATTGCACAAACCAGTCGAGGTTGTCTTTCACCGGCCACAATAGCCCTAACTTAGGCAACCAATGGCTTTCGCTCAGGTCAGTCACCTCGGTGGTTGGGAACGCACTGCTGTATAACTCGTCGGCTTTCGAGTTTAATTTGTAGTGTTCGTAGCGCAAACCCGGACTCAATGTCGGTCCGTCTTGCCACAGCTGAATTTCATCATGAACATAGACGCCAAGCTCAGTCACCTCACTGTGAGGAAAATCGCGCAGCGGAAAACGCTCACCCAAAATAACCTTGGTTGTCGAACCGTCGACTAAATTGGTTTGCAAGCCGTCACGACGGTCCGCAACCTGCGTCTTAATCAACTCAAAGCCGTAACCAAGTCGCTGTTTGAATCCAGCAAGGTGTAAATCATTTTCGAGATCGCTGCCCACTCCCCAGGTCTTCTGTTGGAATTCGAATTCACGTGCAATCGAAATAGGTACGGGCGCTGCCTGCCGTTCCTCATACGTGTCTTGTTGGGTGTTGCTCATTTGCCGCCAAACACGCCAGTTGCCGCGATCAATACCAGCGATATTCTGGAAATGTTGGTCGATCACAAAGCGCCATTGCTCCCGCGTGTCATCGCCTTCCATCAAGGTGGTCATCGCAAAGCGACCCTGCCCGAGCAAAGCGAGAATATCACTCTCGCGCTGTTCTTCTTGGCTATCGAAGCTGATACGCAGGCGCGTGCGTTCTGTTTCTTTGGCAAAACGCAAAAGAATCGCATCTTGCTGTTGGTCGAGCTGGTCTTGCACACTCGGTGATTTTGCTAAATTCGGCTCGCCGGAACGCTGGTGTGCGCCCGCAATTAAAAAGCCATAGTCGCCTTGCTGCCAAGCCGTTGCTGCAGTCGCCCGGTAGCGATCTCGGTCACTGTGACCACTGACGTTCACCATGCCACCAAAATTGCCATACTGAATGACATCGTCAATATCGAGCATAGAAAATGCAACGACACCGCCCAACGCTTTACTGCCGTACAAAGTTGACGCCGGTCCACGCAGAACTTCGACCCGGCTAATCAGGCCCAGCTCAGATAAACCGCGTCCGGTATCAGAAAAGTTACCAACGCTAAAACCGTCACCAACGGGAACATTATCAATCACGATTGCACTACGATTGCCGCCAATACCGCGAATGGTAAAACCTCCATGACCGAAGCGTGAGCTACCTTGATCAATGTCAACTCCTGGCTCGTAGCGAATTAAATCCGCAACATCAAGCGCGAGCTCCCGCTGCATTCGATGTTCATCAATCACGGTTACTGTACCCGTCACTTCACTTTGTTGACGAGCTTGGCGGTGGGCCACAACCGTGATCACCTCATAGATATCCGCCGACTCTTCCTCAGCGTGGGCGATCAATGGAGTTGTGAAGAAAAGCGCAGAAGCGATAGCAAGTGCAATTGAAGCGGGTACAAAAGAAACATCAGAAAGCTTGTGCATAGGGGGCATCCAATTCCGAGAGCTGAGGGGAACCGGCCTAGCAAACTAGGCCGGGGTCTTACTTCGTTTACTACCGTGGTCTTAGTAAACTTCGTTACGTGTGTTGTAGTTATTGAACTTACCAGTTGGCGTAATCATCCGTGGACCTTTGATGACGTGCTTCAGCGTCCGCGTCTTGTCATCAACCACGACAATTGCCGACTCTTCTTCCATACCACTCCAAACAGAGAACCAAACTTCAGTGCCTTGTTTGTTGTATTCAGGCTGAACAATCCGTTTCGGGCCAGGGCCTAAATCAGCCCACTCTGCGATTGGCAGCACGGTATAGCCCGCATCGAGGTTGTTGATATCAAATACCGCTACCGATTGACTAATTTCAGCTTCCGGGTGGAATGTAGTATCTACCCACAAATTGGTCGACTTCGGATGTGATTTCACAAAGAGTGAACCACCACCTTGACCTTGCAATACCTCGACCGCTTTGAACGCATGGTCTGGGTGATTGTCTGGGTCAGTGCCAATCAAAGTGATATCCGCATTACCTAGCGCACTGGTAATCCACACTGGACCATACTGCGGATGCTCAATATTGGCACCACGACCTGGGTGAGGAATCCGCTCAGCAGGAACCAAGGCTTTCAAAGTCCGCTCTTGGGCGTCAATGACCGCAATCTTGTCCGACTCATTAGCTGCAGTCATGAAATAGCGGCCGCTGCGATCCCAACCACCATCGTGCAAGAATGGTGCTGCATCAATGGTAGTCACTTGCAATGCGTCAATGTTTTCATAGTTCACCAGCAAGATTTTGCCGGTTTCTTTGACGTTGACGATGAACTCAGGGTGCTTGTGCGAACCAACAATGGCGGCAACACGAGGCTCTGGATGATACTCTTGCGTGCCAGTCACATAACCGCGCGTAGAAACGATTTCATGTGGCTCTAAGCTTTCGCCATCCATCAAGACATAGTGCGGTGGCCAATAAGCGCCAGCAATCGCAATTTTGTCTTCGTAGCCTTTGTAGCGTGAGTTCTCAACCGAACGCGCTTCCATACCGATTTTAATTTCGGCAACCACTTGCGGCGGATCCATGTACAAGTCGATTAAATCAACCTTGCCGTCACGACCGATGGTTGAGAAATAACGACCTGAGCTTGATGCTCGGGAAATATGCACCGCATAGCCGGTTGGAACATAGGAGGTCACTTCATAACTATCGCCATCGATAATCGCAACTTCACCCGCATCACGCAGTGTGACGGCAAACATATTATCCACATCGTAGTTATGCTGTGGTGTTGCTGGACGATCTTCCGGTGCCACGTGAACAATCCACGAGTCGCGCATTTCTTTCATGCCCCACTCTGGTGGTGTAGGTGGTTCGTGCTGTAAGTAACGCGCCATCGCATCGATTTGCGCGTCGGTTAATTCACCTGAAGTACCCCAGTTTGGCATACCCGCTGGTGAACCGAACGCGATTAACGCTTTCAGATAATCTGTTCCTTTCGCTTGCGTCAGGTCGGTAGTCAATGGTAAACCCGTTGCGCCTTTGCGCAATACACCATGACAGCCCGCACAGCGCTCAAAATAGATTTGTTGTGACGAAGCGAATTCTTCTTCAGTCAGATCCGGAGCGCCCGGGGTCACCACCATGGAGCCGCCTTCAACCGGTGATGGCGCGCCCTTGTAAGAGACTTCTGCAGCGGTAGCCGTGCCGTGCGCCTGACCACTCGCACGATCCGTTAAGCCGCCACCCTCGCGCACGGTTTTTACTTGTGCTGCAGTAATTTCAGGACCACTATTACCCCAGCTATTGAGGACATAATTGGAAATGTTAGCGATTTCCGTGTCGTCTAAATGAGCCATTGCTGGCATCACCGCGTTATAGGTAATACCGCCGACTTCAAGTGGTCCGGAGACACCTTTCAGGATTGAGTCAACAACACGCTCTGGCTCCGCTTTCAAGTTCGGGTTGTTCGCTAGCGGAGGGAATGCCCCACGCATCCCCGAACCATCAGGGCGGTGGCAAGCGGCACAGTTGCGCTCGTAAGATTTCTTACCTGCTTCCATATCGGCGGCTGCGGCTGTTCCCGCGAATCCGCTGATAGCAAGCATGATGCCAGCAGCAGTGGCTGAGAACCATATTGGTTTCCGCCAAGCTGAACGTTGAGAAGTAGTTTTCATAAGCTTGTCCTCCAAGACAAGTGAATAACACCAAGTGAGAGCTGTTCACGAAGTCAGTTTGCGGTAAAGTAGATCTCATCGACGCAGTGTTTTGCTTTTCCCTGGGGGATGTCGCTAACCGACTTCTGTTTTGATGCCCTCACTGTAGCCAATTCAAGGCCTTATTACACGGGGGCTTCGGGAGTATCCCCTGCGGATCATAAGGTTAAAAAAATAACTAAAGGTGGGTAGTTCATGAGCAACAATTTAGGTCCGCAAAAACGTATTTTCATTACTGGAGGAGCGAGTGGTTTCGGTTATGCCCTTGCGAATTACTATGCACAACAAGGTTGGCGCGTGGCCATTGGTGATATTCAGGAGGACCATGGACAGCAGGCTCAGCAAGACCTCGCCCAAACCGCGCAAGATGCGCGTTACTTTCACTGTGACGTCACCCAAGAAGCAGATCTTCAACGCGTCGCCGATACCCTCTTGGAGGCATGGGGCGGGGTAGATTTAGTAGTGAACAATGCCGGAGTCGCCCAAGTCGGAGCGATCGAAACCGTCAGTTTAGAAGATTGGCAATGGATCATTAATATTAATCTGCTTGGCGTTGTACGCGGCTGCAAAGTCTTCACACCGATATTTAAGCAGCAAAAACAAGGGCATTTTATTAATATCGCCTCGATGGCGGGACTCCTCGACGTGCCAAATATGTCGGCTTACAACAGCACCAAGTCCGCGGTCGTTGCCTTGTCAGAAACCCTGCAGCATGAATTGGCGCCGAGCAATATTGGTGTCACCGTGGTCTGTCCATCATTTTTCCGCACTAATTTAGGTCACTCGATGCGCAGTACTGTGCCTAATATGGACAAAACCCTCGACAAATTGATGAGTAAAAGTGACTTAAGCGCCGATGACATTGCCCGCCAAGTCGCTGCTGCAGCTGCTCAAAAGCATTTCTACGTTTTACCTCATGCCACCGGGCGACGAATTTGGCGCTTAAAGCGCTGGCTACCCCGCGCACTTTACGCCAAACTGATGCAACAACAGTTCGCTAAAGTGGGAGGGAAAAAATGACCACAACCACAGCGCTAACGCAATTATTTGCCGCCCAGAAAGAAGCATTTCATGCTGCGCCCTTTCCAGCAGCGCAAGAGCGCATTGAAAACCTCGAGAAGCTGCGTCTTGCGCTTTTAGAACACCAAGAAAATCTAATTCAGGCCATTCAACAAGACTTTGGCCGTCGCTCCGCTGACGAAACACGATTGGCTGAGTTACTCCCGTCAGTTGAAGGCATTCGCTACGCGCAAAAGCGCGTGAAGCGCTGGATGCGCCCTTCGAAACGTAAAGTCGGTGCAGCATTTCAGCCCGCATCTGCGCGTGTCGTCTATCAGCCGCTTGGCGTGGTTGGCATAATCGTGCCGTGGAATTACCCACTCTATCTTGCCATTGGACCACTCGTCGCTGCGTTAAGTGCAGGTAACCGTGTACTGATTAAAATGAGTGAGTACACACCAGCAACTGCGACCGCGGTGCAAACACTAATTTCACAGTGTTTCGCGCCCACTGATGTCGCTGTAGTAACCGGTGACAGCGACGTTGGCATTGCCTTCTCTGAGCTTCCTTTCGACCATCTTTTGTTTACCGGTGGCACGAGTATTGGCCGTCATGTCATGCAAGCTGCGGCAAAAAATTTGACCCCGGTCACGTTAGAGCTCGGCGGCAAATCACCTGCCATTCTCGGCAACCCGCGTCACTGTGATCTCGAAGCAGCCGCAGAGCGCATTGCTTTTGGGAAAGCGCTGAATGCGGGGCAAACCTGCGTAGCGCCGGACTATATTCTTTGCCCGGAGACACAAGTTGACGCACTCGTCGATGCATTGAAGTTGGCCTTTTCACGCATGTACCCGAGTTTTCGGGACAATCCAGATTACAGCTGGATCATCAACGATAAGCAGTTCAAACGTTTGCATAATGTCTTACAAGACGCCATTACGCGTGGTGCGGATGTGCACAGTATTAACCCGAAAAATGAAACATTTGAGTCGACGCGCCTTATTCCACCCACCATTGTCAATAAAGTGACGACCGATATGGACATCATGCAAGCGGAGATTTTTGGGCCACTATTGCCGATTGTTCCCTATCAGACGTTTGACCAAGCGCTTGCGCACGTGCGCAGAGGTGAACGTCCACTAGCCCTATACTACTTCGGTGAAGACAGCGACGAGCGGCGCCAAATTTTGGAACAGACGCATTCCGGTGGAGTTTGTTTTAATGAAGCGGTGTTCCATGTCGCCCAAGACGACTTGCCCTTCGGTGGGATTGGCGCCTCGGGTATGGGCCATTACCATGCACATGAAGGTTTTCTCACCTTCAGTCAGGCGCGTGCAGTGCTCACCAAAGGTCGGTTGAATAGCGCGAAGTTTATCTACCCACCCTATGGCGGAAAAATTTTACAGTTCATCTACAAGCTGTTTATTCGTTAAGGAATGTTCCTATGGGCCAAGTCATTTCGCTGAGTCGACGACGCTTTTTGCAATTTGGTATTGGCGGTGCACTCGTACTTACCGCTGCCGGTACTGGAGCACGCTGGGTTCAACGCAATCGCCGGGCCGCCGCGCCAGCGTTTCAGCAGTTGCGGCAACAGGACATCCAGTTACTCACGGCAATTTTGCCTTTCCTGATTGGACCTCACCCCGCGTTTGCCGCTAATTTGCAGACAACCCTTGGTAACATTGATCGACTCTTGGCCCACAGTAGCCCAGCAAAACAAGCCGAATTACGCGATCTCTTCGATATGATGACATTTAAAGCAACCCAAGGGCCAACCACTGGCTATTGGGGCGACTGGTCTGCGGCCACCGAAAAGGACATCCAGAAGTTTCTGTTGCGTTGGCGGGACAGTCGCGTCGCACTATTGCGCTTTGGTTACCAAGGTCTCTGTCAGCTTTGCCACATGGCTTGGTATGGCACACCTGCGTCTTGGCAAGCGATTGGATATCCGGGGCCACCCCCGCTGCATCGGAGTCATCACTAATGCCGGTACCTGATTTATTTCGCCAAGGCATGCGCGATGGTTGGCAAGTCTTCGACGCCACACAAAGCATTCCAAACCTGCCTGAATTTGATGTCATCATCATTGGCAGCGGCGCCGGGGGAGGAACTGCGGCTGAAATTCTCGCGCTCGCAGGTCAGCGCGTGCTCATTCTTGAGGAAGGCTCGCTAAAAACCTCCCGTGATTTTGAAAATGATGAGCTGAAAGCATACACCGAGATGTATCAGGAAGGTGCGTTACGAACCACGGCCGATGGCAGCATAAGCATTTTGCAGGGCCGCACCGTCGGTGGCACGACAACGGTCAATTGGACCAGTAGTTTCCGTACTCCCGAGTCGACCTTGGCAACGTGGCAACACGACTATGGCATTGACTACGCCAACACGAATACGATGACACCTTGGTTCGAACAGATTGAAAAACGGCTCAATGTCGAGCGTTGGGCAATGCCACCGAATGCCAACAATGACATGCTCCGCCAAGGTTGCGAACAGCTTGGCTGGCACTGGGATATCATTCCACGCAATGTTGCTGGCTGCTGGAACTTGGGCTATTGCGGCACAGGTTGCCCGGTGAACGCGAAGCAGTCGATGCTGGTTACGACCATCCCCAATGCCCTCAACCATCATGCGGTTCTTATTCATAGTGCCCGAGTCGAGCGGCTGGATATTCAAGGTGACAAAGTTAACGGTGTGTTCGTAAATGCCATGAACTCCTTTCTAACACGCAGTGATGGTCCCGGCTTCTATGTCAGTGCCAAACGCATTATTTGTGCCGGGGGTGCAATTAACACACCTGCGCTCTTGTTACGCTCAAACACACCTGACCCTTATCAAGTGCTTGGCAGCCGTACCTTTTTACACCCAGTTTGCATGACCGCAGCCCAATTCGAACAACCGATTAATGGCTTTTATGGCGCGCCTCAATCCGTCTATTCGGATCACTTTAACGAGATTCCGCAGGATCTGAGCCGGCTCGGCTACAAACTTGAAGTGCCACCAATGCAACCGAGCGTCGTCTCGGCGTTACTGGGAAGTTGGGGCGTCGAAAACTGGTTGCGTATGCAACAACTGACTCAGAGCAACATCATGCTCGCGCTGATGCGTGACGGATTTCTGCCCGACTGCCAAGGCGGGCAAGTTAAGCTTCGTCGCAATGGCGATGCCGTTTTAGATTACCCACTGCAAGATAGCCTGTGGCGCACTGTTCGCCAAGCACTCCTGAATATGGCCAAAATTCAGTTTGCCGCGGGTGCACAACGCGTCATGCCGTTGCATACGGGAGCTGAGTATGCCGACTCGGAGTCTGCGCTCGTTCATATGCTCGAGAAGCTGCCTTATGAGCGTTTGAAAGTGCGTCTTTCCAGTGCCCATGTGATGGGCGGATGCCGAATGGGGCCAGATGCTTCACAAAGCGTGACACGGAGTGATGGCCGCCATCATCAGTTACAGAATTGCTGGATTTTCGACGGCTCGATCTTTCCAACCAGTGTCGGAGCCAATCCACAACTGAGCATCTATGCGTTTGTTGCGCGCTTAGCCACACAGCTTGCTGAGCAATCGTAAATGACGACCGCATTAGCACAGACCAACAAGCCGAGTCTTGCCCTAATGTTGCGCCAAGCAACTACTCAGACGCACAAAGACTTGGAGCAGGCGCCGCTGCTAAGTCGGCTTTTACACCAAGATTTAAGCCAAGACGAGTACGCCGAGGTCCTGCAAGCGTTCTACTCTTTTTATCAACCGCTTGAACCTGTGTTACAAGACACTGCGCCCTACCCCTACCATTCTCGCAGCGCAAGTTTGCTGCTTGATTTAGCCGAACTGCGCAGGTCGCCGCGACAGATTGGAAGCTCCCGTTTTGTTGAGCACTTGGTTCAATTACCGGAACGGCGGAAAGAGTTGGCCGCATTTGCAACCTTGTATGTTATTGAGGGATCGACCAATGGCGGTGAAATTATAAGCCAACGTTTACAACGCACTAACCCGCAGCTCAACGCCCATTTTTTTAATCTTTGGCAACAACAACCAAGCGGCTGGCAAGCATGGCGCCAATGGAGTGCCGAGATTGAACAAAGAATCGATCTAAATCCGTTGAAAAATAGCGATTTAGATTTCATTATTACGCACGCTAATGCTACCTTTAGTGAGCTGATGCATTTATTTCAAAGTGAGAAAATCTAATCACTGATTTGTATCAATCACTTCATAGGACATGTTGAATGAGCCAAGGAACAAGCGCCCAAATAGATAAAGAGCTCGGAGCTCTCATTGATGCGTGTGAAAAAGAGCCGATCCATATTCCACAGTCGATTCAATCGTTCGGTGTTCTTGTTGTTTTGTCTCAAGATTGTAGTGAATGGGTTGCGCACAGCGAAAATGTGGCGACATTTTTCCCCCACCTCGCCGGTATCGACATCTTTGCTGCCCGTCCCGCTGAGGCTTTGCCCGCTCCATTAATCGCCGACCTCGACAATGCGAATCAGAGTCAGCAACATACCATTTGGTCAATTATTGATGAACTCAGCTATTTCGCTTGGCTGCAAAACGGCCTTTGGGTGGTCGAAGTCGAAACCTACTGTGCTGACAGTCACAATTGGTTTGATCTTGAATTACAAAAAGGTCTCGACCGAATTAAATCGTGTTTTACCCATCAAAGTTTGATTCAAGCGCTAACAACCATTACCCAAGCGTATACCGGTTACGATCGGGTCATGCTCTATCGCTTCGATGAAGACTGGCACGGCGAAGTTATTGCCGAAAGCGTGCGCGGTGAACTGCAGTCCATGCTTCATCACCACTTTCCAGCCAGCGATATTCCGCCGCAAGCGCGTGCCATGTATCACCATAATCCGGTACGGATGATTCCAGACAGTCATGACGAGCCAGTGCCCTTGTTGATGCGTTCCAAGTATGCCGAACCGGTAAATTTAAGTCGCGGCAGCTTGCGCGCAGTTTCGCCTTTACATATGCAGTACCTGCGCAATTTAGGGGTTGCTGCATCCGCGTCGATCGCTCTGTTTGAAGATGATAAATTATGGGGTATTCTCGCCTGTCACCATAGTGAACCACGCGTGATTCAACCGCGCCAGCGGATGCTCCTGTTGCGTCTGATTGAGTTTGCAGCAGAGCGTCTGTGGTTAATTCACTCCCGCCAAGTTGAACGCTACATGCGCCGTCTCCACGATGCTCGCGCCGCACTGGCAGAGTCTTCGGCAGCGACGTCGTCGCCACATGACTTAGTGGAAGAGCATGCAGCCTGCTGGTTGGAGCTACTGCGCTCTGACGGCCTAAGTTATTTACGAGGGGGGCGCTTAACAAGCATGGGTGAAGTTCCATCGCATCGAGAGATCACCGCGATAGTAAAATGGTTAGAGCAGAATAATGGCCACCAACTATTCTGGCATACGAATGAAATTCAGGAACATATGCCAGATGTCCTCAAACCCGATTCTCCGTTCGCGGGCATCCTCGCGATCCCACTGAAAATGGAAGCAGATACGTTTTCTTACCTGATTCTGTTTCGCAAAGAAAAACGCTTGACCCGAAAATGGGCCGGTACACCAGAGAAAATGAAAGTAGAAACCAAGTCTGGCACCATGCTTGGTCCACGCCAGTCTTTTGAGCTTTGGGAAGAAGAGGTCAGCGGTAAAAGCTCGCCTTGGCGCAGTGCTCAACTCTATGCAGCGCGTGATATCGCCCGTGATCTCCTCATTGTGGCTGACGCCATGCAGTTGAGTATCTTGAATGAGCGTTTAGAAAAATTAGCGAGCTTCGACGACTTAACGGGTGTGTTGAATCGCCGCCGCTTAGAAGAACAACTGAGCACCTCATTGAATACCGCTATCCGCTACCAACGTAGTTTCGGTGTGCTTTTGCTCGACCTCGACCTGTTTAAGAATATCAATGACAATTATGGTCACCACGTCGGTGACGAAGTACTGATCAAGGTTTGTGACATCATTAAAAGCACCCTAAGAGAAACCGATGTTTTCGGTCGTTGGGGTGGTGAAGAGTTTATGATTATCGCACCTGAAACGAGTTATCCCGATACGGTTAATTTAGCAGAGCGCGTGTGTGCTGCGGTCGCCAATGCTGATTGGCAGGAGCTCCCTGCTGTGACGGTCAGTATTGGCATTGCTCACTATGAGGACGATAACAAGTGGGATGCTATTTTTGAACGGGCCGACAAAGCGCTTTATCGAGCAAAGGCGAATGGCCGCAACCGCTGCGAAAGTAAACTTAGAATCCGATCTTAATTCGTTAAACGATCAAAAAGGTCAGCTGTTTTGCTGACCTTTTTGTTCGCCGTGGAATTTACCAAAGCATGGGTTTGGCAACTGCTAAATGGAAAATAAACAGAAGTTGCGCCACCGCCAACACTGCAGCAATCACCCGTACTTGTTTCGGACGCTTTAGATTCATCGCAAAGACACCCGCGATGATGTAACCGAACAACAAGACAATTTTCATCACCAACCACGGCAAACCAAATACCGGCAAATTAGCTAAGGCAATTAAACTGACTGCCATCAGCAGTAAAATTGTGTCGTTTACATGGGGTAACCAACGCAATGGTGTTTGCCGCCAGCCGGTCTTTCCCAGCACATCAAGAACGAGCCGCAAAATAAATAAGAATGCGGTGATATAAGCCGTGAGCATGTGCACATGCTTAATGGGTAGATACATTTCCATTTGAGTTTCTCTCTTTTCACACTAAGTGATGGAAGGACATGAGCAAGCAGAATAACCGCAACCCGTATCACAACGCAATCGCTTCTGCGGATTACCAGTATAGCTGTGGCTCTCTGGTTTTGTTGGGGTAATTACTTACCTCTTAAGGGTTAGCTACGCACCAAGGCAGTTCAAAATTATCGTTAGAGTTTAGACTTTAACTATTTAAAAACAATTACTTAATAAAATAAAATTCATTCAAACTTATGACCCAATGCCATTCGAGCTTGTGGCAGATCAATGTCTGTTATCAGCAAAATCAGTATACTCCTCGTTCGTTAGACGTATAGGTAGGACTGGTTATGACAAACTTTCGTTGGGATCCTGAGCTCATCGCCCGCTATAACATTAATGGGCCACGCTACACTTCATACCCAACCGCTTTGGCACTGAGCTCACCATTTGCTCATGAGCGCGTTATTTCTGCGCTAGCCGCGGATGACCGCACGTTAAGTGTGTATATACACTTACCGTTTTGTCACAAGCTTTGTTATTACTGCGGCTGCAATAAAGTCATTACCCGTCATCAAGGGAAAGCAGACACCTACTTAGATGCACTTGAAAATGAAATGAAGCTGTATCAACCCTTGCTGAAAACCCGCAAGCTTGGACCATTACATTTAGGTGGGGGTACGCCGACCTTTCTCACCGAAGAACAGCTAACGCGGCTGATGGACATGCTAAAAACATATCTTGGTTTAGTCGCAGATGGTGAGCATGAAATCAGTATTGAAATTGACCCACGCAGCTGCTCGCTGGAAAAATTAAAGCATTTGCGAACGCTCGGCTTTAACCGTGTAAGTTACGGTGTGCAGGACTTCGATAGTACGGTTCAAATTGCCATCAACCGCGTGCAAGACGATGAAATGATCGAAACGCTGGTACGCAAATCACGCGAATATGGTTTTGACTCGATTAACCTTGATCTGATTTATGGCTTACCACACCAGCATCCCGAGAGCTTTCAACGCTCGCTCGATAAGGTCGTTGAATTAAATCCGGACCGAATCTCCCTGTTTAGTTATGCACATTTGCCCGCTCGGTTTGCTGCACAACGCAAACTTGATAAAGGTGCATTGCCCAGCCCAGAAATGAAACTGCAACTTCTTGAGATGGGGATTCGCACTTTCACGGCTGCGGGCTATCAGTTTATCGGCATGGACCACTTCGCTCGAGCCGACGACGAGCTCGCGAAAAAACAGCGTGAAGGGAAGTTACAACGTAACTTCCAAGGGTATACAACCCATGGTTCCGATGCGCTACTTGGTTTAGGGGTTTCCTCGATTAGCCAAATTAACGGTGTTATTTGGCAAAATGAAAAAGACTTGCCCGACTATTATCAAGCGATCGCAGGCAATCAGTTACCAGTAGTAAAAGGCGTCAGCTTAACCCACGACGATCAAATCCGCGCGGATCTGATTGCCGAGGTTATTTGTCACTTCCGAGTCGACATTAAGCAATTTGAAAGTAAGTGGTCACTTACATTTACGGACTATTTCGCCGATAGTTTCCCCCGGCTGGCGCCCTTTACCATTGATGGCTTAGTCTCACTCACAGACAATGAACTCGTCGTGACCGATCTTGGCCGACTCTGGGTGCGCAGCATTTGCAGCACGTTTGACGCCTATTTACTCGACGGTCAACAAAGTTACTCAAAGGTCGTTTAAGTCGCGAGACGAAAAAAAGGGCTGCAATGCAGCCCTTCCTGTCGGTGTTATTGCGACGAAGCCCCCTACTGACATCCGCCACAGCAACGACCGGCAAGTTGCTCTTCCGGTACAAATAGTACACGGCTTTCTAATTCAATATGCTCACGCAAATCCTGCACTAACTCAGCAAGTAAGTCATACAAGGCTGTCCATGTGCCACACGCACCCACTGGCAAGGTTAAATGATTGGTTATTTTTTCAATGTGCTGTAACGCTAGCTCATGTTCATCATGCTCGCTTTCCATGACCATAATCGGCCCTTGTGGATAGCTGGCCGTTAACAGCATTGGGAACAGGATTTGCTCTTCCTTCATCATATGGCTTTCCAGTTCCTGAAACATGTCGCTTAAATGTTCAGCAAGCCCTTCTGGACAATTCGGATCACCCGCATGAGCCTGCTCCACACGCCGTGCAAGTTGAATTGCTTGCGGAAGCTGCTCGCGGTGCAACGCATGGTAGCGCTCGAGAATGAATTCAATCAGTTCGTTGTTATCGGCTTTTTGCCATTGGTGTAATGAGCGACTCATGAGTGACTGGGTAGCGGCGGAAAACTGCATAGATAACTCCTCGGTTCAACCTAAATAAATTTAAAGAAAGCTTATTCAGATGTTTTGCAAGGCGCATGCCAGTTTGAAAGTTATCCACAGCAATAAGGACCGACGTCTCGTTAAATCGGGTAAACTCGGAAGAGGTACTCCTTGCGAGGAATACAGGAAAACACCGGCCCATGGTACCTTTCACCCATGTTGTTCCGGGTACTATTTACCTCGCCAAGGTTGAAACCACCATGATCCAATCAAGTCTTCTTGCCGACCTCGTCACCAATCAACCGGGTCCGGTGCGCTTACAAAAATTAGTCAGTACCCTGAAAAGCTATTTTGCGTGTGGTGCCGTAGTCCTACTGCGAAAAGAAGACGACACTCTGACGCCGGTGGCGAATCATGGCTTGGTGAAAGAAGCCTTTGGTCGCCACTTCGAACTTGCCAAACACCCACGTTTAGCCATGCTCTGTTCCGCACGTCAAGCAATCCGCTTTGAACCGGATAGTCCACTTCCAGATCCCTACGACGGCTTAATCGAAGCGCTACCCGGTGAGCAATTGGCCGTGCACGACTGTATGGGCATGCCATTATTTATTGAAGGCGAAACCTGGGGAGTAGTCACACTCGACGCCCTAACACCCGGTACCTTTAATGAAAATCACCGGGTGGAACTGCAAAATTGCGTTATCGTCATAGAAGCCATGCTGCGTATGACTCGTCTCGAGCAAGACAATAAGGCACTACGCCAAGGCCGTCAGGATGAAGCGCAGATGGAACGAAAGCTACAAGCGGAAGCGGGAATCATCGGCCGTAGCCAAGAAATGACCTCGGTTTTGGACGAGCTCAATGTCGTCGCTGACTCAGAGCTGCCGGTCTTGTTACTGGGCGAAACCGGAACAGGTAAAGAGCTTTTTGCTCGCCGACTACACGCGTTGTCTCCGCGAGCAAAGAAGCCTATGATTTACGTCAACTGCGCGGCGTTGCCAGAAACCTTGGCCGAGAGTGAGCTATTTGGTCATGCCAAAGGCGCGTTTTCGGGCGCTGCCAGTGAGCGACAAGGCCGTTTTGAAAGCGCCGACGGCGGCACTATATTTCTCGATGAAGTTGGCGAATTGCCACTAAATATCCAAGCGAAATTGTTACGTGTCTTGCAAAATGGCGAGGTGCAGCGCCTCGGCACGGATAAAACACGGCATGTCGACGTGCGGATTGTTGCCGCCACCAATCGCAAGCTACGCGAACAAGTCAAAAGCGGTGAGTTTCGGGCCGATCTTTATCATCGACTTTCGGTCTACCCGCTGCATATTCCGCCATTGCGTGATCGTGGCAACGATATTCTATTGCTCGCCGGATTTTTCCTCGAACAAAATCGCACGCGGCTCGGTTTTCGTAGCTTACGGATCGCTGAATCCTCCGAGGCTCTGCTATTAAATTACCCATGGCCCGGCAATGTTCGTGAACTTGAACATGTCATCAGTCGGGCGGCAATCAAAGCACTGAGCCGCGGCGTCGTCCGCTCCGATATTGTCACCCTCACCCCAGACTGTTTTGATGGACTCGGCACAGCGCCGTCCGCACTCATCCCTGAAGAGCTGCCGCAAGCTGAATCAGGTAAAGAGTTACCACATCTAAAGTTAGCCGTCGAGCAAACTCAGCGTTCACTCATTCGTCAGGCCCTGCATCGCACCGACCAGTCGTGGGCACAGGCGGCGCGACTACTCGGAATTGACGCGAGTAACCTGCATAAGCTGGCGACACGCCTTGGTCTCAAGGAGAACACTCGCACTTCCGCAGCTAGCAAAGAAGGCAGCGCATGATCCTACTGCGACGATTTCTCTGGCGCTTATTGGCCATTGTCTCCTTAAAGTTGGCCGTGCTCGGGATCCCCTTACCGGGATTACCAACCGTACCCTTTGTGCTGTTAGCTGCTTGGGCCGCCGGTAAGGGCTGGCCTGAGCTCGAAGACTGGTTACTCAGGCATCCACGCTATGGGCCGAGTATTCTCGCTTGGCGTCGCGAAGGAGCAATCTCGCGGAAAGCGAAATGGATAGCGACTGGGATGATGACTCTAAGTCTTATCCTGTTATTTGGGTCACCGGCACCCGCACTGTTGAAATACCTATTGCCACCTTTTCTCGCTGCAGTTGCCTTCTGGCTTTGGCGTCGTCCCGAGCCTGTGGCACAATCAAGTTCGATGAATCTCGAATAAGTCTTGGAGTCTTTATGTCGAAACCCATTCAGCCCATGTCTGACCAACAGGCGTTGCGTTATTCGCGCCATGTCATGTTGCCGACCCTTGACTTCGCTGGACAAGAACGCATTCTCGCCTCTCGCGTCGCAATCGTCGGCATGGGTGGTCTCGGCTGTGCCGTTGCACCGTATTTAGCGGGAAGCGGTGTTGGCGAATTGATTCTCATCGATAACGATCGTATCGAACGCAGTAACTTGCAGCGTCAAATTCTTTTTCGTGAAGGCAATATTGGTGAGTATAAGGCGGAAACCGCCGCAGAAAGCTTGTGTGCCTTAAATAGCGAAGTGAAAATCAAATCCGTCAGTGAGCGTCTTACGCCGGAAAATATTCAGTCTGTGCTTGCCAATAGCGACGTCGTTGTTGATTGCAGCGACAATCTAGAAACTCGCAATTTGCTCAATGCATTTTGCTGGCAACACCACATTCCCTTAGTGTCTGGCGCTGCGATCCGCTTTGAAGGTCAAGTCGCCGTCTATCCGATGACAGAGGATACGCCGTGCTATCGCTGCTTTAGTCGGTTATTTGGTGAACAACAATTGACTTGCATGGAGGCTGGCGTTTTCTCACCTATCGTTGGCGTTGTTGGCACACTGCAAGCCGTTGAAACTCTCAAGTTAATTGCGCACGTCGGTGAGTCATTGAGTGGCGCAGTCCTACTTTACGATGGCGCTCACGCAACGTGGCAACGCGTTACTCTGCCGAAGTCACCGGATTGTTCGGTATGCGCAGTTCCGCGTGCTTAGCCGGTTGCTTTTTCAAGCCAATCTGCTCGTAAACATATTCCAACGCATGGAATGTATCCGCTAAGGTGCAATTTTCTTGATCCTGCTTCTTCAAACCCAAACGGGTCAGCTCAATGTGCCATGTTGGCTCGACGTCGGCTTTCTTCAGTGTGTTTTTTACACAAGCAAGCGGACAGCCGTCTAAAGCAATAATTTGTCGGCCTGAGCGTGCGGTTTTCAGTAAAGGACGGACGCCACCACCAACACCGGCGATACAGGACATTTCTGCGACCCCTTCACGACTCATCCAGACCGCGATATCGTTAGCCAGTTGGGCAACGTTCGAGCAACCTGAGCACGAATAAACCAAAGGCTTTTCGACCACGGTCATCTTCGGCTCCACATTTTCAACCTGTGCCATCGTGCACTCCTCCGTATGTCATCCGCTGCACGTTCAGCGCTTTGCGGACTATGGGGAGAAGTTTAGAGCGTCCACGAAAATCCGGATTGATATGAATCAAATCACAGAAAAGAAAAAACGCCTTACCTCGAAAGAGTCAGGCGCTTTTGATTTACATCATACTATTGATGGTTTTTTAACCAGGTCGACCGTCTTCTCGTGGTGTGGTCAAGACTGGGAAATACACCACAATATAAAATAAGTAAGCCACCACCCATGCACCAATCGCCACGTTATACCAAGTGAGTGGGAAACCAGGAAGCAACCAACCGGCGAATATACGAAGCAAAGCAGCGACAATCACCAGCACAAATGCGACCGTCATAATTGCTTTCGGTTGCAGTAAACGTCCTGTGTGGCCAAGCGATACACGTGCCATCATCGCCAAGATCATCACTCCCATAGCTCCCGCTGTTAACGCGTGTACGCCGGTACTGACGCTCACCGAAAATCCTGCGTAGCGCAGAGCAAAGAGCGCTAATCCAAACGGAATAAATGCAACTGCAATATGCAGTGACCAGAGCAAAGGTACCTTAAACGTCACCCAAAAACGCACACGGACAAGGCGAATCAAGTTCACCGCCGCGGCAAACGCAAACAAGGCTGACATCGCCAATGCCGGAATATGCGGTGTTAATAAGAAAAAGTGTAAGGCAAATATGAGCCAAAGCGAGCCGAGTGCGAGTTTATCCAGTATCGGCGCAGGTGCAACCCGAGGAGTGCCGGTGCCGTTGGCGGTGAACATGGGCAATAGTCGGCCAGATACAATCGCCATGATGAGCGTAATCAACCACACGGCATTCATACTGCCGTGCTGGATAAACTGGAATTGCCCCCAAATTACGCCAGCATGCATCAGTGCATTACAGACGGTAAGGAGCAATAAAACCGGCACAAAGAACAGATTACGAGTTTGCCCAGCCTTCATCACAATCACAGCAAACATCAGGGCAGCAAGCGGCAAGAAGGCTAAGTCGACGATAGCCACCAACCAAACCGGTAAGCCGCCACCGAACAACATCAGTAGTCGACCAGCTAGCCAAACCGCAGTAAGAATAAATAGCTCGCGGCCATGCGTAGCACGCATGCCCGTCCAGTTCTGCACCGCGGTGAGTAGAAACCCAACAATGATTGCAGCAACGAAGCCAAAGATCATTTCATGTTGATGCCAGAACATCACATTGTAATAAGGCGTTAATTGGATTGTACCTGACAGCGCCAAGCCCCATAGGACCATGGCGATCACGCTAAATAGAGCGCCAAATAAGAACATTGGCCGAAACGCTTGACGTAATAACGGCGCTAATGCTTGCTCCTTGGTTAAATCTGTAATTTGCATAACGACGTTCCCCTTGATTTGTCGCTTACTGTTCTTGATAAAAGTCGTGCGCTTGCGCGGCTGCGAGCTCTTTACGATAACGTTCAGCACGCATGGCAAAAAACATCACCGTCATACACACAGCTAACACCGCGTAGAGCACCATGAAGGCACCACTACTAATACCGAGCAAGTCTTGTGCCACACCGAACAAGACCGGCAATGTGCAGCCACCTAAACCACCGAGTGCGGCGACAATTCCACCCACAGATCCCATCTGTTGTGGGTAATGATTGTGGATAACTTTATAAACGCTTGCGCGGCCGAGTCCCTGAGCAATGCCAATGACAAAAATTAAGCCGGTAAATAACCACACATTAATTTCCACCGACAGCACCACATCACGCTCGAGGCCATGAATGGTCATGGTTGTCGGTGGATAGCTCAAAAAGAACAAACACACTAAACAAATCCAAAACACACTCCAATTGACCAACTGCCCACCATAACGATCTGCGAGCCAGCCACCAAGCGCGCGCACCATGCTCGAGGTCGTCACAAAGAACAACGTAAATGCCATGGCTTGCTGGAAATTCATTTGATAGGCACTCATGTAGTAACTTGGCAACCAAAGAATCAGGGCTAAGAAACTACCAAAGACAAAATAGTAATAGAGGCTGAACCGCCAAACCCGGAGATCTTTTAACGGCCTTAATTGGTCACGCCAAGCCGGTTGGAACTTCGGGACGTAACTCGGCACTTTCGGTGCCAAAGCCATAAAAACCAATAGCATCAGTAATAGCCCAACCGCGTAGAACGGTCCTGTCCATTGCCAATCAAGTCGCATGACCAATAAGGGTAAGAGAATAAACGAGATGGCTGCGCCTGCATTACCGGCGCCAAAAATGCCAAGTGCAAGACCCTGTTGTTGGCGTGAGAACCAATCCGTCACATAGCGAATACCGAGCGTAAATGAGATACCACTCAGCCCGATCCATAAGCCCACCCATAAAAAACCAGCGTAACTTTCAATAAATGGCAGGATCAATAACGACGGAATGGTGATCACCATCTGCCAAATCCACAAGGTCCGAGCCGACCAATATTCCGATAAAATACCAACTGGAATTCGTAGTAAGGCACCCGAGACGATTGGCGTCGCGAGTAACAAGCCGAGTTGTGTGCCACTAAGCTCAAGTTGCGCTTGGATATCAATACCGAGCACCGCGTAGATAATCCACACCGAGAAATTCGCTGCAAATGCTAATGTGGCTAAAGTAAGCGCTCGCCAAGCACCGGGAAGGGTCGCATCCATTAATTTTTCCTGCCTCTACATTGGCTATATGATAATGATTTTTACCTGTATTCGCTGCAACCACAAGGAATACCTCTATAGCCCTCAGCTACCACCTTTTCTGATATGAATTACTTATTTGGGAGTACATGCTGCGTAAAACATCGGTCACGTAGCGAATTGCCAACTACCCCTTTTTAGATACTCGATGAATTTCTAGCAATTTTCGTCCAATCGCCTTCTTGATGTAGATCAAGCAAGCTATGCCTATACCTAAAGACAATGCACTCAGAATAAACCCCTACTTGTAATGAGGTCATCATGTCGTCTGCTACTAGCTTAAATTTGTTTCGCTTCAGCGATCCAAAAATAAAGACGCTGCATTTAACTTGGTTCGCGTTCTTCCTCACCTTTGCGGTGTGGTTTGCCCATGCGCCCTTGTTATCATCAATTCAAGCTTCCCTCGATTTAACCGACGCACAGGTGCGCGCGCTGTTAATCTTGAACGTCGCCATTACCATTCCGGCCCGCATTATTGTCGGCATGCTCGTGGACAAATTAGGCCCACGCCTGATTTATTCCGGCTTATTAATTATCTCCGCCTTTTTGTGTATTGGCTTTGCCTTTGCCAATACCTACACAAGTTTAGCGATTTTCCGATTTTTATTGGGCTTTGTTGGCGCCGGGTTTGTTATCGGTATTCGCCTAGTTAGTGAATGGTTCCCGGCTCATCAAGTCGGCACAGCGGAAGGCATTTATGGCGGCTGGGGTAACTTTGGTTCCGCTGCTGCGGCAATGACCCTGCCTGCACTCGCATTGGCATTTGGTGGCGACGATGGCTGGCGTTACGCGATTGCTCTCGTCGGTATTTTGTGTGGTATCTACGGCCTTATTTTCTACAAATTAGCGCGCAATACCCCGAAAGGATCCATTTACTTTAAACCGAAAAAATCAGGCGCCATGCTCGTTTCTTCATGGGGCGCTTTATGGGCACTGATTCTCATGAACATCCCCATGTATCTTGCCCTTGGATTACTCGCATGGCGCTTAGCCCCGGGTGGTGTCAATCTGTTCTCCGAAGCCACCATGTATATTTTTTGGGCTATTCTCATTGCCGTTTTTATCTACCATACGTGGCAAACTTGGGTGATTAACGCCGAACATTTACGTGACGGTGTACCTGAACTGGAGAAATTCTCGTTCAAACAAGTCGGTATCCTTAATATCGCGTACTTTGCGACCTTCGGCTCCGAGCTCGCGGTCGTTTCCATGTTGCCACTGTACTTCTTACAAACTTTTGAAGGCTTGAACCCTGTGACCGCAGGTTTGCTGGCATCCGGTTTTGCCTTCATGAATTTGGTTTCACGGCCCATGGGCGGTTGGTTCTCGGACCGTTACGGGCGCCGTCGCACGCTGATTATCATGATTTCCGGCTTGGCGGTTGGCTATTTTATGATGGGTTTAATCGACAGCAACTGGTGGATTTTAATTGCCGTGCTAGTCACCATGGCCTGCTCTTTCTTCGTTCAAGCGGGCGAAGGTGCCGTGTTTGCCATGATTCCGCTAATCAAGCGCTCGATGACTGGGCAGATCGCCGGTATGGCTGGCGCCTATGGTAACGTTGGTGCGGTGGTATACTTGACCGTACTCAGCTTTGTTTCCTACAGTGTGTTTTTCTATGTCATTGCAGCTTCGGCACTCATTGGTCTAATTGCGGTGTTCTTTATGGACAACCCGAAAGGCCACATTGCCGAAGTTATGCCAGATGGCACGGTTCACACTATAGAGGTAGGCCATAAATAAATGGATACACAGGCACCGGTAGCAGGGCCGGAGCAATCGCAGCAGCTCAAGCTCGATTTCTTTGTCCTCTGCAATGAAGGCGGTAAACGCGGCAACGAAGATGCAGCCGACGCCTTGGTGCCTGAAACCACCCATTTACTCACCTATAAAGGCGCTATTTTCGCCGTCGCCGACGGTGTCAGTAGCGCCGAAGCGGGACAAGAAGCCAGCACCACCGCAGTCCGTACGTTTATTCAAGACTATCCGAAAACGCCTGACACTTGGTCGGTGAGCCATAGTGCTGGGCAGGTGCTGTCGACCATTAATTTACGTTTGTACCGTCACAGCCATGCCTTTGCCAATGAAATGAAAGGGCAGCTGTGCACCTTCAGCACGGCCATTATTAAGTCGCATTCCGCGCATATTTTTCACGTCGGTGACAGCCGCGTCTATCACTGGCGGCAAGGACAATGCAAGCAACTGACGCATGACCATACTGCCCATCTCACTCAGGAACGGCATTTCCTCGCCCGGGCACTGGGAATGGACAGCAATCTCCAACTCGACCACCAACGGATTAATCTCGAAACGAATGACAAACTCTTACTCAGCTCTGACGGACTGCACGAATTTGTCAGTTTTGACGCCATTCAAACGGCATTGAGTGCTAACCTGACCGCGCAAGATACAGTGCAAAACTTGTATGACCAAGCGCTGGCCAATGGTTGTGACGACAATGTCAGTATCATTGTCGTGCACGTCCAGCAGTTACCGAACGAAAATATCGACGACTATCACGAGAAACTGACGAAGTTACCCTTTCCTCCAGCATTTAGTCCGGGCATGAAAGTCGACGGTTATGAAGTCGTACGTGAGCTATTTGCCAGTTCGCGCAGTCACCTTTATTTGGTGCGAGAACTCGAAAGCGGCGCCGAAATGGTCATGAAAACGCCGTCGGAAAACTTCTCCGATGATACCGCTTATATCGAGCGATTTATCCGTGAGGAGTGGATCGGCAGTCGGATTGAGAGTCCGTATGTGACCAAGATTATCCGCCAAAATCGGCCTCGCAGCTTTTTGTATTATTTGATGGAGTATGTGGAAGGCGTGAATATGGAGCGTTGGTTGGAAATCAACCAACCCATTAAGCCAGCGCGAGCTCTCCATATTCTCGAGCAAGTTGCTGCTGGCTTGCAGGCTTTCCACGATTGCGAAGCCATTCATCAGGACTTAAAGCCGGGCAACATTATTATTCAGCAGGAGCCCGGCTCCGGTAAAGAATCCGCGAAAATTGTCGATTTCGGCTCGGTGTTTGTCGCCGGCGTTGCCGAGATTTTCATTCCAATTGACCAAGATTCAGTACTGGGTACAGCGGCATATTCGGATCCACTCTACCTCACTGGTAAAAACTCCGCGATTCAAGGCGATGTGTACGCACTGGCCACCATCGCCTATGAACTCTTCACCGGCAAGCTGCCCTATGGCAGTAAAATTGAAGAATGCAAAACGCCAAGTGACTACGACCGCTTGCGCTATATCAGTGCTCGCAAAGCCAACCCAGCTGTGCCGGTGTGGCTCGACCGCGCCTTAGAAAAAGGCGTATCCTTCGACCTACAAGTACGCTACACCACACTCGCGAGCTTTTTACGGGACATTCGCCAACCGAATCCAGAGTTTCTCCGTGACGAAGTGAAACAAAACACCCGTGGCAGCAGCTTACTGTTTTGGCAGCTGCTGTCCGGGTTTTGGTTTGTGACGTTACTGTTAGTGATTTACTTGTTTGTGCTCAATCGCGGGTAGCTATTTCGCTTTTGGACGAAATGGCTGAATCACGTTTTCGTCACACTCAAGGTAAGGCCCTTCCATCAAATCAATGCAATAGGGTACGGCTGGAAATACCGCATCGAGGCATTGACGAATGGCCTTCGGCTTACCTGGCAAGTTGATAATCAAACTCGCACCACGAAGACCGGCAGTCTGGCGCGAGAGAATCGCGGTCGGGACATACTTCAACGACTCTGTACGCATCAGTTCACCGAAGCCTGGCATCATCCGATCACAGACCGCCTCAGTCGCCTCGGGCGTTACATCGCGCTTGGCCGGCCCGGTGCCACCTGTCGTTACGACTAGGCAACAGCCATCCTCATCAACCATACGCTTGAGCATGGCCTCAATCTCCGGTTGCTCATCAGGAATCACTTCGTAAACAGGCTCCCACGCCGACGTTAAATAGTCATTCAACGTGGCAATAATTGCTTTGCCGGAAATATCTTCGTACACGCCGGCACTGGCGCGATCGCTTACGGTCACAATACCAATTCGAGCTTGTTTCATCGTCATGCTTGTTGCACCATTCCTGCAAGTTGTAGCCAATAGCCATTCACATCGCCCGCGGGTAGTTTCACCGGAGCCGCTCCATGGCTATTGTCGCGAAACTTCTCGAGCCAGTCAAAGGTGCCTTCCGCTTGCGGGCTAATGCGGACGAGATCAACCAGTCCCTGCATCTGGGGTAGTTGGTTAATCAAATTGTAGCGGTCGCCCGACTGGGTTTGAATACCATTAAGCACAAAGACACTCTGGCCGTCTTGGCTGTCCACACGGCGTCCGTCTGGGTATTTAATACAGCACAATTCACACTGGTCTTTATGCCGATTCTCCGAGCGGGCGGTAAAGCAGCGGGCCGACCAAGCCAGCGGCATGTGCCCAAACGCAAAGACTTCGGTTTCGAATCGGTCGCGCACCGCTTGCACCTCGTCATGGTTTAGCAGCTCTTGCAGCCAGTCTCGCGAGAGCTCGACCGGCATGACCCAACGTTGCATGCCCATATCGACCAAACGTTTCACGCTGTGTTGGTTGTACACACTGATCGCCGCACCGGCGACAAACGGCAGGCCATGCTCGCGCAGCAAGCGAATGGCACCGACATCGTTGGCCTCAACAAGAAACTCACCATTATCACAATAACGTTTTAGTTCACGCAGCTCCGACGGTGCCTCAAGTAGGGTCATGGTCGACAAACACACTTGTTTGCCGGCTTCGCGTAACTCATGGGCAATCGTCATATAATCGTCGAGCTTGAGCTCACGGCGCTTGCTACACACTGTCTCGCCGAGATAGACCACATCAACAGCGCTGTCCGCAGCCTGACGATAAAATGCCTGCATCGTTGCTTTTGGCCAAAAATATAGCACTGGCCCCAATGAAAATTGCATGGTTAATCTCCTATTTCCAGCTACGATGATAGGCACCGATCGTTGTTTGACTGCCTTCCGACAGTCCCGCGAGGACCCGATTCCAGTCGTCTTTCACCTGAAAGCGATCCGGGTCGTTCATGACCGCGTCGATGGCTGCGCGCCATACTTTCGTGATTTGCGCAACGTATGCCGGTGAACGCTGACGCCCCTCAATTTTCAGCGAGGCAATACCCTCTTTGTGTAACTCGGGTAAGAGCCCCAAGGTATTCAAACTGGTGGGCTCTTCGAGTGGATGATAGATCTCGCCATCGACGGCAAAGCGACCTTTACATAAGGTTGGATAGCCGGCTGTTTCCTCTGGCTGGAAGCGATCAATCAGCACACCATTCAGACGTGACTCAAGTACGCCATCCTTTTCGTCCCAACGCACGTAAGCGGCTGGTGAGCAGGCACCGACCGTGTTCGGCGACTCACCGGTCATGTACGAACTTAAATAGCAGCGTCCTTCGGCCATAATACAAAGACTACCAAAGGCAAAAACTTCCAAATCCACATTCGTGGTTCGGGCTAGTGCGCGTACTTGGTTCATGGCCAACACTCGCGGCAGTACGACACGTTTTACGCCAAACTCTTGTTGATAAAAGTCGATAGCAGCCGCATTCGTTGCCGATGCCTGTACCGACAGGTGAACTTCCTGTTGCGGGTAGCGTTCAGCGATGTAACTTAATACCGCCATATCGGCAACAATCAGCACATCAACACCCGCTTGAATCGCTGCATCGACTGCGGCGGTCCAACGCTGGAAGGTATCCGGGTGAGCAAAGGTATTAATCGCAACATGAATCTTCCGACCATGCTGATGCACATAGCGCACAGCGTCATGCAATGTTCCGGCTTCTAAATTGAGTCCGGCAAAATGGCGGGCATTGGTTTGATCTTTCAAACCAACATAGACAGCGTCAGCACCATGCTCGATAGCAGCCTTTAGCGCTGGAATACTCCCTGCAGGACATAACAGTTCCATAAAGGGCCTCATTCATTAATAAATTCAAAGTTAACAGTGACGGACGCACCTTAACCCAGACTTTCCAGCAAATAATTGATTTAGATTAACGCGGCGGCACAAACTTTTGTTACCTTGTAGGGGTTTTGAATTTCACCCAAAATTATTACGGAAGTGTTTGAATGTTAAACAAAAATAGAGTTATCCAGAAGGTGGTAGAAGACGCCCCAAACCTTGTCGCAAAAGGGGTAAAATTGGCGCCGTCGATGTTAACCGGTCATTCCTTGCAGTTCACCTTGAATCAGTTTTTCAAAACAGATCTGCAACAAGGGCGGCTTGATTTTCTGCGTAATCGAACCGTTAAAGTTGAAGTGCAAGATATTCAGTTGACCTTCATTGTGACGCTAAACCCGAAGCAAATGGCACCACGCCTAAAAGTCATCATGACGCCGCACGATGCCGATATTCTTTTTCGTGGCAATATGGATGATTTGTTTTTGCTGGTCACGCAAAAAGTTGATCCGGATACCTTGTTTTTCCGCCGTAAATTAATGCTCATTGGCGATACCGAGCTCGGTTTAGAATTGAAGAACTATTTAGACACGATCGAATTACAAGAGCGCCTTCCGAAAGCGCTATATGAGGTTTCGGAGGCACTCGCAGAAGAAGTCCTATCGCGGCGTGAAGCGCGCGCTTAACAATAATCCAAGCGTTTTGCGCAAAAGAAAAACCGCCCAGTGAACGCTGGTATACCAGCACACTGAGCGGAAAAGTCGTCAGAGAATCCGGAGCAATTCGCCCTGACGATTAAAAGCGAGAAAATTAGCAATGTTCCCACCTTTAATACTTTCGACCATCATTTTTAATGGCTGCTCGGCTTGTTCAGTTGTTGGCGGAACGCCAATTAAGCCGCTCATACTCGCTGCGAAAGCGATATCCCAATCAACACCCGTGTGTTCAGATTCACGCAGCAATACGTCGAATTTTTGAATCTCTTCCGGCAGTTTGTCGACGCAAAGCACTGGATTTAAATTGCCACCTTCACCACGTTGAAAGCGCTCTTGCTGCTCCGCGGTGGCCTTCTCTGGCATTTCAGCCTTGGTGAAGACCAACAATAAGCGTTGCGGTTCTGGCTGTTTTTGCGCTGCGTCAATAAAATCGTCATAACTACTTAACATGGTGCTGCTCCGAACAAAATTGATAGCTGCAGCTTACCACATTAACCTGCGCCTCTCTTTCCGCCAAAAGGGGAGGAAGCCCTCCCCTTTGTAGGTAGTCTTGAGTTGCTCGATTTCGGTTAACTGACTTTCTCGAGCGGCCCTTTTTCACCGACCTCGTTGCCAAACCGAGCATTCGCTGCAAGTTGATTGCGTTCACGATGATAATGACGTAACGAGTGTTCGCGGCGACGTCCTGCGCTGAAAGCCGACACTCGTTTCAAATAGCCAATGACCCGTGTGCCATAATCAATGTCATCGGAACCACAGTCTGAGCAGGCGGTCAACGTACGCTTATCGATATGCTCGCAATCGTTACAGATAGTAATTTTTACATTGATGCAGAAATAGTTACATCCGCTCGCCGCTGCAGCATTGAAAAGCGCCAGATAGCCCTCAGTCGAGAGTTTTTCTTCTAGGTTTAAGTGCAATGCTGAACCGCCGTCTAAGTACTCAATCAACTCACGGCCATGCATGACAAACTTGTCCAATGAGTTAATACTTTCATCTTCAACGGTGTAGAAGTATGAGTTATAGCAATCGCGCGGCACAAAATAGCCATCCTTCCGGTCCCATTTGGCGTTTTTGACGCCGAGATTCTCGGCCGGCACAAACTCCGTATTGAACATATAACCATAGGTTTTTTTCGCCGCTTTGTTGGCGTCATAGATAACTTTCAAATGGCGTTGCACGAAGTCCTTATAGACTTGGTTATTACCCACTTGTATGCCCTGAGACTCAGCCGCTTCGGTCATACCGTTAATACCGATCGTGAGGAACTGTTTATCGAGGCTGATGAAACCGGCATCGTACACGGTAAGTAGCCCAGCTTCTTTGTATTCTTCCATTAACCGCCGATAAGCCACTTGGTATTTGTGTACCTTGTCGATCTCGACGGCCAAATCACGCCCATCTTGGACAAGACGATTCATATTCACGGTAATGACATTAATCGATCCGGTCGCCACGCCGCCGGCACCAAGTGTATAAGAGAAGGTATTGTCGGCAATTTCACTGCGCAAGCGGCAGCAGGACGCCAATGAATCGGCACTGTCAGATAAATAAACGAAAAATGAACTTCCTTTCTGCATGTGGTTGGCCATGTCGTGCGCAAAGGATTGATCTTTGCAGCGACCGCTATCGGTTAACATTGCTACAGTAACCACTGGGAAAGTTAAAATGGTTTTATTACGTTCTTCATTAAACCAGTCTAAGAAGAAGTCTTGTAGTGCTGAGACTGACTTCCAGCTCGGCTTGCTGAAGTCTGGGAACACAAACTCGCCAAACATGCTGTCAAAATAGTACTGATCATAAATTGAAATATTCCAGAACACACTTTGATAACCGCGTGCGGCTGCCGGTTGGTTTAACGCGTAAACCACATGTTGGAGATGGTTCGCAATTTCATGTCGGTGCGTGGTGAGATAGTCATCGCCATAATCTTTGCGAGCAAAGTAGTCGAAGTAAGTTAAAAACTCGACGGTAGCCACTGCACCAGCAAACTGCGAGCTTACCGCAAAGACGAAATTGACGAAGGTGCCGCAGAAGGACTCAATGTGCTTCGGTCCTAACGATTCGCCCCCCAGCTTCGTTAGTCCGTCACGCAAAAATGGATACATGGTGACCGAAACACAATAGGGTTTTAGGCTGGTCTCGTCATGAACATAGATTTCATGATTTTCAATTTGCCGAACGTACTCAGTAGCAAGTTCTGCGCCAAATAGTTCGGTAATCTTCCGACTCACCTGAGCACGGTTGACCTGGACGAAGAAGTCTTTCATCAGCTCCGCTTCCAAGGTCGCCACGTTCTTTTGTGTCACGTTCGCATTGGCATCCATTTTCGAGCCATCTGCGGCATTTTGGGCACTTAAATACTCGTCAATAAAGTCTAATTTGCCGTCGATTTGTTCTTTATTCATCCGTAACATGATGGATTCCCCTAAACAATTTTGTTGGTGTAGACCTACGGCAGAAAGCGGACATTCAGCAGTTCCCCTCGGCGTAAGTCGACAAAACGTTGGTTCGTTTTCGGACTATTTAGGCCGCCCCGCTCCGCTATCCACGGTCCCGTTTTTAAGTAATCTAAATGCTTGCGAAGATCGTTAGAAACATCCTCCAAGCCGGTGTATAGGCACGTTTTCAGCCCTGCCTGACGGGCCATCGCTAATAATTCGAGTAAGGCTTGCTGCTGCCATTCACCGCCAAGAAAAACAACACAGGTGAGTAGGCCTCGATAGCTATCCAGTCGCTGTTGAAAATAATCTGGTGTCAGTAACGTGCCACTACCCTGCGGCCAAGTGTCGACACTATGGCAGCCTTTACAGCCGACTGAGCAGCCGGTAATGGTATAAGCAAGTGCTGTTTCGCCGGGCACTTCCTGCCAGACGACTTGCTCTTCGCTGTAGCGTAAATAACCGTTGGTATCCGCCATAACCCCATATCTTGTGTTGATTGTTCGTTGCAAGCACAATATATAGTGGTTACAGTAGCGTCCTGCCAAATCCGCCCTTTGATCTAGATCAACGTTTTACGTCGATGAATTTTGCCCCTGAGCGCAAAGCCGCAACAGACAAGGATCCTTTACCTCGTCAGTGGTAATTGTGTAATTTGGGGGATTTTAAGACGCTCGGTTATAAGATGGGTAAGCGCGCCCGAGGCGAACTGATCGCTCGAGCGCTCATGGACCGAAGGTTTGAAATTAAAAATTATAGCTCAGCATCAACCAAGCTTTGGTGGTATCGACCGCAAAGTGCTTGGCACGGTAATCCGCTAGCTTCAACTGAGCAGTGATTCCTTGAGCGAACTGATGATGAACCATTAGATTCCACTCCTCACCATACTGACGTGCGTTCCTGTCAGCAGAAAAATAGTGGTAGCCAACCACGAATTGCACCTTGCCGACTGGATGGTCAAGTTTAATAAAGTGATCCTGTAAACCATCTGCAGGTGTCACCAAGAACAAGTCAGTGAAACCTTGAAACGCATGTAGTGTCGCCAGTGGAGTTTGGAAAGCATTCTCACCGTTACCACCTAACCGCTCGCGCCCCAACTCCATGCCCAAGTTACGATGTTTCCAAGCCGCGCTGAGGCGATGATAATCGTGTTGGTACGCATTGGGATTGGCATGCGCATCGTCTTGCCTGGCAAATACAGCATGGACAACGAGCGGTGCGTGTTCAGCAATCGGTAAGTGAAGACGATAATCCACGCCTAGGGTGCGACTACTTTGACCTTGCCAGTCACGAAAATCAAAATCGTACACGAACGCACTAACTGTCTGACGATCACTTAGCGTCCAACCCAGCACCGCTGTATACACGTCACCACGTTGATTAGCTTGCGGTCCCTTTGGACCAAAGATTCGGTTTACATTATGAATGGCGGCGACATCAAGCGTGAGGTCACGACCAATCTGTTGTTGCACCCGCAAGCCGTCAAATGTCTGCTCATTCTGGCGCCAGCCTACACCACCGAGAAAGCGCTGATTCAAATGATTCATACGAAAGCGACCGCCGGTTACCGCGGTGCCATACGCATGATGTCGGTACTCTATGTACGCTTGGTTGACATCGGTACCGCGCGGATCAGCGACCGTTGCATAATTCGTACGACCGTTCACGGTTGAGTTGTAGGTGTCGCCGCCAACCACTTCAACATGATCAACTTCAAGCTGCACTCGCCATTGAGACGACAACTTCTTAGTGGCTGTTAAGCGCGAACGCAAGGTACTGGCAAGTGCATCTTTCAATGCATTGTCTTGATCAACATGCTCCAGTCGATAGCGTAGTGAAAGGTTAATCTCGTCTTTCGCTGTCATCGTCGTTTCAGCTGCAAAACTTTGCGGTATCCAGGCAATAGCCGCAGCAACAGAGACCGCAACTAAAGTTAGCTTAGCAATGCCCTTTAGCTCTGTTCGTTTATTCGTCATACGCAACCCCTCATTCGTCCGCCCTAGGCATCCAGTTCGCAGTTCTGTGTTGTTACTGACAGTTAGCGACTTCAATGAGCGAATTTTACAATATCCGTATTTTTTGCAGGGGAATTTAAAGAGATACACCAAGGGGAGTAGTTGAATTTACCGCGCTATGAGGATGCTCGTGGTGTTTTATACCAGCTGGGTATTTTGAACCCTATAAAGTTCAGGTGAAAACCACCAATGCATCCATAAGAAATGTTGGATTTAATTATATAGCGTTGATTTATAAGGAATATTAAAAGCTGGCACACTTCCTGCTATTTCAACCATGCATCACTCGGATGATCCGGGGCGAGTTTAGTAAACGGGAGTAAGCACATGCTTAACAACAATCAACTCAAAGTAGGGGGCTGCCATGGGTGAATATAAAAAACTCTGGTGGACGTTAATTGCGATATTAGCCATTACCTTTGGTATTTTGGGCTATTTCGGTAAAGAAGTGTATCGAGTGGCTCCGCCCATTCCTGATCAGGTGGTCTCCGCTCAGGGCAACCTGATCATGACCAATGAGACCATTCTCAATGGTCAAACCGCTTATCAGTCCGTCGGTGGTATGCAACTTGGTTCAATCTGGGGGCATGGTGCTTATCAAGCGCCAGATTGGACAGCAGATTGGTTGCGCCGCGAATTGTTAGCATGGTTAGACCTGACTGCTCAACAGCTCTATGGCGTCTCTTACGACGAACTAGAGCCGCGTGACCAAAGCATGCTCCGTCATGATCTTGAGGTCGAGTATCGCACCAATACCTATGACGAAGCGCGCGATGTACTTGTTTTGAGCGACACTCGCTATGCTGCCATCCAGCAAACTGCGGATTACTATATTCGTTTGTTTGGCAATGACCCAGCGTTCGAGCAAACTCGTCATAACTTCGCCATGAAGAATAATACGTTACCCTCAGAGCGTCGTCGCATTGAGTTAACGCATTTCTTCTTCTGGACCTCGTGGGCTGCGGCGACCGAACGTCCGGATTCGAACGTAACGTACACCAACAACTGGCCACATGAACCGTTGATCAGCAATACGCCTTCGGCAGAAAACCTGATTTGGTCGCTGGTGAGTATTATTCTCCTGATTGCCGGTGTAGGTGCTTTAATTTGGGCGTGGGCATTCCTGCGCAAGGAGCATGCTGAGCCAGTCGCTCCGAAAAAGGACCCTATTAGCTTGGTCAAACTCACGCCATCTCAGCGCTCACTGGGCAAATATTTATTTGTTGTGGTCGCGTTGTTTACCCTGCAAGTCTTCCTCGGTGGCTTTACGGCTCACTACACAGTAGAAGGCAGCGGTTTCTATGGTATTGATACCACGCAAATCTTGCCTTATACCTTAGTGCGTACTTGGCACTTACAAGCTGCTATGTTCTGGATTGCCGTCGGCTTCTTGGCTGCGGGTCTATTCCTTGCCCCTATCATTAACGGCGGTAAGGATCCGAAATACCAAAAACTTGGTGTCGACGTTCTGTTCTGGGCCTTGATTATCGTGACTGCCGGTACTTTCATCGGTAACTGGTTAGCCATCGCCCAAGTGATGCCTGAACACTTAAGCTTCTGGTTCGGTCACCAAGGTTACGAGTACCTCGACCTTGGCCGCTTCTGGCAGATCCTCAAGTTTGTTGGCATCTTACTTTGGTTAGTACTCATGCTGCGCGGCATGTTACCGGCACTGAAGAAAGACGGTGACAAAAACTTACTTGTGTTGTTCATTTGTTCCGTCATCGCGGTCGGCCTATTCTACGGCGCTGGCTTCTTCTATGGCGAACGCACTCACTTGTCGGTTATGGAGTACTGGCGCTGGTGGGTCGTCCACCTGTGGGTAGAAGGCTTCTTTGAAGTATTCGCCACCGTATCCTTTGCCTTTATCTTCTATAACATGGGCCTCGTTTCACGGACCACTGCAACTGCCGCAAGCTTAGCGTCTGCGTCATTGTTCTTGCTCGGCGGTGTCCCTGGAACATTCCACCACTTGTACTTCTCTGGCACCACCACGCCAATTATGGCGGTGGGCGCAACCTTCTCAGCACTTGAAGTTGTTCCACTAGTGGTCTTAGGTTACGAAGCATGGGAAAACTGGCGCTTAAAAGCACGCGCCGACTGGATGGACCGAGTCAAATGGCCTCTGATGTTCTTTATCGCGGTCGCGTTCTGGAACTTCCTAGGTGCGGGCGTCATGGGCTTCATGATCAACCCACCGATTGTGTTGTATTACATCCAAGGCTTGAATACCACGCCAACTCACGCTCACGCGGCGCTGTTTGGGGTATATGGGTTCCTTGCACTGGGCTTCTGCTTACTCGTGCTGCGTTACATCAAACCGAACTTCCAGTTTGATGAAAAGCTCATGAAAACTGCATTTTGGTGGTTGAATTGGGGCTTAGTACTGATGCTCTTTACTAGCTTACTACCAATTGGCTTCATTCAGTTCCACGCCAGTGCGACAGAAGGCCTCTGGTACGCACGTAGTGAAGAGTTTATGCAACAGCCGCTCTTACATATGCTGCGCTGGGTGCGCACAGTCGGTGATGTGATCTTCATCGTTGGTGCCTTGGCGGTCAGCTGGCAAATTACTAAGGGTGTGTTCTTTAAAGACAAAGAAGCTGCGCTACTCGCCCAGCAAAACGCCTAATGTGACAAAAAGGCTCTACTCCAGCCCTCGGACAAGGATGTCCACTCCTTTGCGTGAGTGCTGAGGTAGGACATAAGAAACAAAGGGAGGTGACCAAGGTCACCTCCTTTTTTAATACTCAGAATTTGCAAACAAATAGCAGTTGCGACCTTGCTGCTTTGCTTTATATAACGCTTGGTCGGCTAACTCGAGTACATCATCGATCTGCTCGGCGTCTTGCGGCCAGATTGCAATACCGATCGTACAACCGATTTCTATGGTTAACCCCTCAAGCTGAAAAGGTTGTCGTAATGTTTCTAATACACGTTCAGCCACCATTCCTCCCGTCGCATGCGGACAACGATCATCGGTGGTTAAGACTAGTAAAAATTCGTCACCGCCCAAGCGCACGGCCAATTCGTCTTGTCGCACTTGATGGCGAAGACGCTGAGCCACTTGTTGCAGTAAGGCATCACCGACCGCATGACCGTAAGTATCATTGACCGGTTTGAACTTGTCGAGGTCGAGGTAAAGTAGCGTCAACGATTGATGCCGCTTCTCTGCGTAGTCGCGCACGACGCTTAAATATTTCTTCAATGCGTTACGATTAGCAAGTCCGGTTAATGCGTCACGATAGGCTTTTGATTCCATCTCGCCGAGTGCGGATTCAGCTTGCGTTAAGCTAACGAGCAGGTCTCGCAGCGATTGTTCGAGTGACTCAATTTCACGGATGCCTTTGTGGAGAGGAATTTCCGCAATTTTGCCTTTGGACAGACGATGAGCAGCTTGAGTAATCTCTTGCAGCGGCTCGGTAATAACGATACTCAGGCGCCAAGCAATGAACGCAAAAAGCAAAATGAATAATAGACTTGTCGACCAAATAACGATTTGCAACTGCGTGACTGACCTGACGGCGACCGCCTCATTTTCCCGCAACAAAATCGACCAACCAAAACCCGGAAAATCGCGATAACCAGCAGACTTCGTAAACCCGGTGAAATATCGTTCCCCATCTGGCCATCGCTCGACTAAGAATCCCGATTCACCGGCCTCAGCGGCAGTTAAACTCGCGAGCCTGATTTCCTGCCCAGCCGTTCGCCCCGGCCCTAACAAAACAGCGTTAGTGCGTGGGCTAATCACAAACAATTCGATTTGATGACGTTCCCGCAAAGGTTCCATGATCGTGGTCTGCACTTCACGCGCCCATTCCCAACTCAGATGCGCGGCCAATACGCCGCGAAACTCCCCAGAGTCAGAAAAAAGCGGAAAGCTAATATCAACAAACTTCATCGCTTCACCACTCGGGTTCGGTAGCAACTGCGCCAGCAGCTGCGCTTCGTGCACATCACCATAGAAACGTTCGCTTTGCGCTTCGGTGAAGACTGGTCGGTGGGCGATACTCATGCCTTCAAGCAGTCCGCCGGTGCTCACTTGGACAATCCCCTCGGCATCAGTGACACCAAACCACGCGAAGCTCGGTACTTTCGCTTGCACCGCCTCGAGTAGCTCACGCATTTCATCAGGATCTTCAAAGCTCATTCCAAATTGGCTTAGCAACTCAACTTCAACTGAGCGCGCCCACATAAATTGGTCGAGGTTGTGACTCAAGAGCAAGCTGGTATCGATCAGTGCGTTACCAATTTGCTCTTTAAGTGCACGAGCGGCTGAATGGTGGGCAATCGAGCTCAAAACCACGGTCAGTGCTAAAATCATTCCAGCACTGATCAAAACAAAATGTGACCGCAAACTCCGCGATGAGGATTGTGGTTTAGAACTCGTCAATCTTTTGCAGCTCCTATGCAAACTTGGTTTCGACCGCTCTCCTTCGCTTGATAGAGAGCACGATCTGCAGCAGTAATTAGCTGATCGATGGTGTCCATATCATGATTATCTTTGACTCCTGCACTAATCGTCACACCATAACTCTGGCTAAAGCGATGATTGGCCACCGCAAAACGGATTTTGTTCGCAATCGCTAATGCTTGTTGATCGTCTGTTTCTGGGCAGATCAATAAAAATTCTTCACCACCCCAGCGGCCAAAAATATCGCTTCGTCGAATATGTCGTTCAACGATTTCAGCAAACTCTTGCAGCACACGATCGCCTATTTGGTGCCCGAGTTCGTCGTTAATTCGCTTAAAATAATCAAGATCAATCAATACTATAGCCATGTTACGCTGATATCGCGAGGCGTGTTCAAAGGCTTCTGCGAGCTTTAAATCAAGAAAATACCGGTTATAGACGCCGGTTAATTTGTCAGTTACCGATAACTTTTGTAGCTCCAGGTTCTTCAATGCTAACTCATCCTGCGCCGCGCTGAGTTGCTCGTGAGCCTGACGAAGTCGGTTATTTAAAAGGCGTAAACGCGTTAGATAAGCCAGCAATGAAATGACCACGATAGCGATTAAAGACAACGGCAACCAAATGGCACGTAGGCTTAATCGTTGGCTATATTCGAGTTGCACCCAACGCGCATAGATCGCTTGATGTTGCTCGGCTGGAATGCTCGCCAGTACTTTACCAATCGCGCTATGGAGTAGTGGCCAGTCATTACGCACCGCGACACCCGAGTCGAATGAGTAAGGTGTTTGCCCGGAAATTTTCAAATTCGCCAAGCCATCACGACGAATAAGAAAGCTGGCCACGGCAAGATTATCAACAAAGACATCGACTAAACCACTTGCGAGCGCATGGAGGCCTGTCTCGGTATTTGGATAACGAACAAGTTGCAAGTACGGATAATACTCGCCAAGCAATTCATCCGATGCATAGCCACCAACGACTCCGATACGCTGACCACGAAGCACCTGCATATCGGGGATAAAATCCACGTCTTCTCGGGTCACAATCACCATCGGTGATCGCACGTAAGGTGCTGTAAAATTGAGATAGCTGCTACGCTCCGGAGTCGCAGCAATAACCGGGAGTAGGTCGATCCGCCGCTCCATGGTCGCTTGCAGCATCTCGTCCCAACTGTGCATTGGCACGAGTTCAAATTGAAGACCTAAGGTATCGGCAATAATATCGAGATACTCGGCCGCTAGGCCGCTAAGCTGACCGAATTCATCAAGCATTTCGAAAGGCGGCCAGCCAACGGCTTCCACGCCAACCCGAATACGACCAAGCTCCGCTAGGAAGTCTTTCTCCGCTTCCGTTAGCTGTACGCTGCGACCAAACTGTTCGTTGAAAATAACAGCACTCTGACCCGCATGGACGTGTTGCAGTAAATTGAGGCGTTGCAGCTGTTGGCTCAAAAATTCGACCCGACCTGGGTCAAGCTCCCCCACTGGCGTTGACGTCGCTGACACTAGTGATGCAATCACTTGTGCTTCAGCTAAAAGTGCGCTGCGTGACTTACTTTGCGTGTTGTACTGACCATGGATAAGGTCAACTAATTCTTCCGGATGCGCCAGCGCATATTCCCAACCACGAATGACCGCACGCCGAATCGCCGCAACTCGCTCTGGAAATTGTTCGGCTTCTGTGCGTGAGGTAAAGAGAATATCGCCATACAAATCAATCCCAAAGTGCCGCGGGATCATGACATGAATATCAAGGCCATCTTCTCGCAATACAATCGGTTCATTGGACAGGTAAACCACAGTGGCGTCGATTTCGTGATTGCGCAACATGGCCAAACGGTCTTGCCAAGAACCGGGGACGAGTTCGACGTCACGAATTCTCTGATCGGCTAATAAAGCAAGGACATCGAGACCATCAGCGCTACTCTCATAAAAACCAATACGCCGCCCGGCCAAATCTCTTGGACGGCGAATCTGACTCTCTCGCAAGCTAACAATGGCATTGGCCGAATATTGGAAGATCGCCGCAACGAGCACAATATCTGGATTCTGCCCAGCCTCGAGTAAGGCGACCGAATCGGTGATGGCGTAATCGTAATCGCCTTCGAGCACCTGATGAATGATGTTCTCGCTGGTGTCACGCTCTCGCAACACCACATTCAACCCCTCTTCAGCAAAATATCCTTGCTCGAGTGCAGCATAATAACCAGCAAACTGAAACTGATGTTTCCATTTTAATTGAATGGTAATTTCTTGATCGATCGCATGGGCGACTTCAAAGCCGGTTTGGCTTTGTTGCGCTGCTGCATTACCGAACATAACGCTAAGCACAGCAAGGAGAATACAAGACAGCTTACGTAGCATGGCGAGTTGATCCTGTTGAACACATTCTTATTAGGATAGTCGGAACGGCAGCATTTTGCTTCGTAGCTGACGATACGGCGTTCAAATTCATCAACTCATCGTGAACTGAAAATTTCTGATGTGCAAGCTTTTGGTATAGATTGGTAATTCTATTATTCAGTAACCGATAGTTATCGCTTACTATTTATTGTTTATTTTTTTGGATTAAATAGATTACGTCTTTCTACTTACTATAATTTAAAGGCCTGAATCATATGCACTATGCATTACTTTACCAAGTTTCTGAAGACTATCTTTCGCGTCGCCCGGAGTTTCGCGAAGAGCATTTAACCTTAGCATGGGAAGCCCATCAGCGTGGCGAACTTGTTCTTGCCGGCGCTTTTGATGAGCCTGCAGACGGGGCATTGCTTATTTTTTCCGGTAGAAGCGACGAAGTTGCTCGTCGATTTGCTCAAGCCGACCCTTATGTACGTCACGGACTTGTGCGCTCGTGGCAAGTGCGGCCATGGAACACGGTGGTCGGTGAACTTGCATGCAACCCCGTTTATCCGCAACGATAATCCGACAAACTTACGAGGCTGTCGCCAAGTTCGATATTCGGCAAGCAAGGTCGACTGAGCGTAAACTTACCTTGCTGTAACGCCCGCGTTATTTCAGGAGTGCGAGTGAGTATGCGAGTGACAACCACCGTCCATCCGTCCTGCATTTCTTGATACGACTCATTGCCTGACTCAAGCGCTAAGATTGCTACCGAACAGGACGGTCCATACGACCATTCACGGTCAATACACAACAATATCGCTCTCTCAACCTCCGCCAACGGAATTTCAATGCCGTAGCATGATACGCCTGCGCGAACGCAATCGCGAATACGCATATTGTTGTCATCAAGCGCCATCAAAAACGATTGAGGAATTTCATCGCTGCGTTGTGAATGCCATGTCACTTCAGCTTGGACCGTTGTCAATTCTGTCTCTCCGTCGGCCTGAGCTTCTGGTGATTCGTACCAGTAGCGATACTGGCGATTTAATAGCGCAGTGATAGCCTCGACTTGTTCAGCTTCATCGGCCGCAGCGGCCTTTGCAACAAGCGCTTGTAAAGCGCGGATGCCAGGTTTGCCGACTTCGAATCGAAGCCAAGTTAAATCAGCTGTTGGCATATTCGTCAAATCGTTGGCTAAGCGCTTGGCTTGAGAGTTCGCAGACAGGACATAGGGATTAATGCCGGGCAAGTGACTGAGTGCCACGACAGTAACCAAAACTGCCGCCATGAAAACATTAACTCGCGGGATCAACCGCCATTGGTCGCCATACTGCCGAACTGAGCTAACCGCGTAGCCGACTGCATGAATACTCAGGACCAACACGAGCACTAACGCCCAGTAACGCGGTGGTGTCCAACCATACTCGCCTATCCGGGTGATCATCGCAGCACACCCGAGTGCAGCAAGCAGTGGTAGTGCCAGAGTGGCAATGCGGACAACCCACTGTAACCAAGCTGGGTAAGGTAACGATTCTTCACCCGTTTGAAAAACGGCGTTGAAAAACAGCAAAAACGTACCGATTAAAAAGCTCAAAAGAAACGCGACACTAAATGACGTGCGTTCACCCGACCAAAGTTCAGAGAAACCAAAGGGCAAGGCCAAGACAAATAACAAAACAATCACCGAAAGTACCGGCAATAACCAAGTGAACACAGCAAAAACAATTCGACGAGTCATTTGAATTGGCTTCGGTTGATTTCGTCCGATGAGAATTCCAAAACCAACCAATAGGCCGGTGGTGGCATAGCGGACCGGCTCCGCTCGAAAAAATTCAGCGAAAAACTCGATACTGAGTAACCGGAACAATGAAATACACAGCGAGATAAGCGCCCAACCGATTCCCACAAACACGAACATCAACAATAGCGTCAGTGCATTCTGCCACGCATGACTAAATAGTTCAGGGTACCTGTCTTTAGGTTGCCGCAGCCAAACTTGCCAGAACGCCGTCAAAATAAATGCGGACGCAGCTGTGAGCAGAGCAAACGGCATAAGGACGTGGTTGTTATCACTGAAATTAGTCGGGTTTGTCAGTAAGGTTGCAAACCAAGCGAGCACACTGAAAAACAGCAGAAACCCAAAGCTACCCCACCACAGACGGCGATGGTTCAAGGTTTGGATTGTGAGCATTAACATCGCTGGCACTGTTAACACCAAGGTAAATAGCGGAATGGATACCGACAATGAAGCCAGCCACCACCAATCACGCTCAAGACCCTGTGCTAAGCCATATAAAACTAGAGACTGCGCAATCGCTAATGCCACCACAAAATAGCGTGTATTAGCCGCCAATATTGGTTCAAAATTAGTTTCTATTTCAGTAAGTTGTGTCTGCATGCGTGCGCTCCATCAGCAATCCAATGAGCGTATACGCAAAGCAGTAGTCTCGCCAGTAGTCAGCAACAAAAAACCGACCATTTGGTCGGCTTTTTTGTTTATTTATCTAGATTCAGGTTGCTAGTTTCGTTTATTGCATCAATGGCGAAGCATCAACTTCAAAGGAATACCCTTCAATTTGCGCCTCTGCAATTAGCGTTTGGATATACTGGGCGATTGCTTTGTGACGTACCTTTTCGTTTAGATAATCACGAATTTTGGTTTTCACAGCACTGTAATCCAGCGGTTGGCCCGGTACTTTGCGCTCAACCCAAACGACGTGAAAGCCATATCGGCTTTCCACCGGCGAGTCATACAAGTCTGGCTCAAGGGCAAACACAATCCGTTCAAACTCGGGGACGGTTTGGCCGCGACTCAGTTGCCCCAAGCTACCACCCGTTTCCTTCGACGGGCACGACGAGTGACCGCGCGCCAATCCAGCGAAATCTCCACCGCTTTGCAATTGCTTGATCACTTCCTCCGCCAGCGCCAAAGCTTCCATGCGACCTTTATTGTCGTCCGGTGCCGCGGCAAGCAAAATATGGCGAACTTCTAACAATGGCGAGGTCGTGAAACGCTCTCGATTTGCTTGAAAGTAATGCTCGCATTCTTCATCTTGTGCTTCAGGAATATGGACTTCTTTGTCAATCAAACGCTCAACGAAGTCTTGGTCCGCTGCATCAGCATTGGCGGAAGCTACTTTAAAACCGAGTTCTTTCGCGCGCTGTTTGAAAAGCTCACCAATAATCAAAGCTTCAGCTGCTTTTTTCATGGCTTCTTGTTGACTCTCTGCTGGATGATATTGCATCTCTTCCAGAACTGATTTTTCTTCAATGGTAGTGTCATTGACACGAATCATATAAACCTCTCTTTCATCGGCCACGAGCTCCAGACCCTTGGCTGATAAAAGCGTGGAGAGTGATTAAGGCATCCTCTCCACGCCTAGACTTCAGGCTCTTCGTTACTAATACGCGATTAGTAGCGACGACGAACGATTTGATGGCTGCGGCCAAAGTACTTCACTGGCACGCTCCAAATATGCACTAAGCGACTGAATGGGAACAGGACGAATAACGTCACACCCCAGAACACATGGGCTTTGTAGATCCAGTGCATGTCAGCCAAGAAACTCACCGCTTCAGCTGGACGGAACGTCAACAAGTGACGGCTCCAGCTCATCAGATCTTTCATGACGTAACCATCCATATGACCGGTAGAAACCGGAATCGTGATGAGTCCTAAAATCAACTGCCAGTAGATCAGTAGCAAAATCAGTGTGTCCATCACCGAGCTGCTAGCCCGCACGCGCGGATTGAATAAACGGCGATACACCAGCATAGTTAAGCCAATAAAACACATGACACCGAAGAAACCACCAACACCTAAGGCGATTAGCTGCTTCTGCGCCAACGTCACACCAAAGAAGTCCCAGACTTCATACGGAATCACCAAGCCACCGAAATGACCCAGAAAGATCATGATGATACCCACATGGAAAAACACACTAGCAATCCGGAAAAAGTTCTTATCCAAGATTTGACTCGACTGTGCTTTCCACGTGAACTGTTCACGGTCATAGCGAAGCGCGCTGCCAACAAAGAAAATAACAGACGCGATGTAGGGATAAATCCCAAAAAGTAACATGTCGACGAAGTTCATGATCAGTTTCCTCGTTGAGCTTCTGTCTGAGCTGCATCAGTAATGTCAGCCCAGTTAATCGGGACGTACTGGTCTTTGCGTTGGGTTTCTGAAGGCTTGTTAACCGCTGTGCTGCAGCCATCTGCCTGCGAGTCAGGGCCAAACTTGACCATTTCTTCTTCCCAAACCTTATCCAGCTCTTCTTTGGTGTCGTCGCGCTTTTCATTGGCGATTTGCTCACGCACGTCGGCAATGTCAACACTGACACCAGAAAGCTCCAACAAGGCATGCAGTACCGCGGCATAGTCGCTATCGCGCTGCTCTAAACGAGCTGCCAATAAAGCGAGGATATGCGCCACTTCCTCTAAACCAAGGCGCAGGTTCTCTTCACCTTGAGTGGAGAGAAACTCAAGGTAAAGAGGGATGTAATCAGGGGGCTCGCGCACCCCAATTTCCAAGCCTGCTTCTTTGTATTGGTTCATCAAGTTAACCATGGCTTGACCGCGATCGCGCGACTCACCATGGACGTGTTCAAACAACAGCAGTGACAGTGAACGCCCACGCTCGAATAAGGTGTCATACTCAGATTGCCAGTCCATTAAGTCACCATTAAAGCGAGTCGACACAAACGCACTCAACGCTTGCTGACGCTCCACCGATAACGGCGACTCGGCAATAATGGTCTGAATATCTTCCTGTGCTGCAAGTAATCCCGGACGAGGATAATCAAGCAGCAATGATAAAACTCTTGCGATTTGCATATTGATTAATCCTTCATAACCACAGGGATGACTTTACGAACACCTTTCTTATCGCTACCGAACAAGCTGAGGTCGCTTTCGCCACCACCACAACCGTTGCCGAAGCTAAAGCCGCATTCGCCTTTTAAATCGTAAGCGTTTTGCGCATAGGCTCGTGCGCTGGTTGGTATGACAAATCGGTCTTCGAAGTTGGCCAACGCCATGTAGCGATACATCTCTTCTACTTGGTTGGGTGTTAGGCCCACTTGCTTCAGCACTTCAAAGTCTTCGACACCGTCGACATTTTGTGACCGTTTGAAGGCACGCATCGCAATCATGCGCTCGAGCGCACGGACAACCGGCGCCTCATCACCTGCGGTAAGCATATTGGCGAGATAACGCAACGGAATCCGCAGTGATTTCAGATCTGGAATTTCGCCGTTCATGCCGACATGGCCTGCTTCCACCGCGGTTTGAATCGGTGACAATGGTGGCACATACCAAACCATTGGCAGTGTGCGGTACTCAGGGTGTAATGGCAGAGCGACTTTCCATTCCATCGCCATCATGTACACCGGCGAACGCTGCGCTGCTTTCAACCAGTTGTCGGCAATCCCTTCTTTCTTGGCCGCGGCAATGACTTCAGGGTCAAACGGATCCAAGAACAGGTCTAGCTGAGCTTGATAGAGATCTTTCTCGTTCGGGGTATTGGCTGCCGCTTCAATCTTGTCCGCGTCATACAACAACACGCCTAAGTAACGAATCCGGCCGACACAAGTTTCTGAACAAGTGGTTGGCTGACCCGCTTCAATCCGTGGGTAACAGAAGGTGCATTTTTCTGATTTACCGGTTTTCCAATTGTAGTAAATCTTCTTATACGGACAACCCGATACACACATGCGCCAACCGCGACATTTGTCTTGGTCAATCAAGACAATGCCGTCTTCTTCGCGCTTATAAATCGCGCCAGAAGGACAGGCTGCCACACAGGCTGGGTTTAAGCAGTGCTCACACAAACGTGGCAAATACATCATGAAGGTCTTTTCAAACTGACCATAGATGTTTTTTTGCACCACTTCGTTGAAGTTGGTGTCACGTTTCCGCTTCTCGAACTCGGTCCCGAGAATCTCTTCCCAGTTTGGACCCCATTCGATTTTTTCCATGCGCTGGCCGCTAATCAGTGAACGCGGACGCGCAACCGGTTGGTGCTTGGTATCGCCAACATTGTGTAAGTGCTGATAATCAAAATCGAACGGCTCATAGTAGTCGTCGATTTGTGGTAAGTCTGGGTTAGCAAAAATGTTTGCCAAAATACGCAGTTTGCCACCGATTTTCAGTTGCAACTTGCCTTTACTGGTACGCTCCCAGCCGCCTTTCCATTTGTCTTGGTTTTCCCACTCTTTCGGGAAGCCTACGCCAGGCTTGGTTTCAACGTTGTTGAACCAGGCGTACTCCACACCTTCACGTGAGGTCCAGACGTTCTTACAGGTGATTGAACAAGTATGACAACCGATACACTTGTCCAGATTCAACACCATGCCAATCTGAGCTCTAACTTTCATAATCGTCTTCCTAAAATCTGGTGCAGGTCGGGCGCCTGCGCACTAGGCAGCAAGCGCCAACTCATCACTTCGTATCCAGCCAATCAACCTTGTCCATTTTGCGGACAATGACAAACTCGTCGCGGTTACAGCCGACCGTGCCGTAGTAGTTGAAGCCGTAGCTCTGCTGCGCGTAGCCGCCAATCATGTGGGTTGGCTTCATAACTGCACGCGTTACCGAGTTATGGATACCACCGCGGGTTCCGGTCATTTCTGAGCCTGGTACGTTCACAATCCGCTCTTGAGCGTGATACATCATGCTCATCCCTTCCGGTACCCGCTGCGAAACAACCGCACGTGCTGAGATTGAACCGTTAACGTTGAAGATTTCGATCCAGTCGTTATCTTCAATACCTGCTGCTTTCGCATCGATCTCACTGAGCCACACAATCGGGCCACCACGCGACAACGTCAGCATGAGCAAGTTGTCCGAATAGGTGCTGTGAATCCCCCACTTCTGGTGCGGCGTTAAGAAGTTGAGAACGATTTCTTTGTTACCGTTCGGCTTCTTGTTCAGTACCGGCTGCACCGTCTTCAAGTTAATCGGTGGCTTGTACACACACAGGGTTTCACCGAAGTCACGCATCCATTCATGATCTTGATAGAACTGTTGACGACCGGTAATGGTGCGCCATGGAATCAATTCATGAACGTTGGTGTAACCTGCGTTGTAAGACACGTGCTCGTCTTCCAAGCCTGACCAAGTGGGCGAAGAGATAATCTTCCGTGGTTGCGCCACGATGTCGTGGAAGCGGATTTTTTCGTCTTCTTTCGGCTTGGCTAAATGGGTATGATCACGCCCAGTAAATTCGCTTAGCGCGCCCCAAGCTTTCACCGCAACTTGACCATTGGTTTCCGGTGCCAGCGAGAGTATGACCTCGCACGCATCAACTGCCGTTTCAATCTTCGGCCGACCTTGGTTGGCGCCTTCTTCGACATGCTTGCGATTGAGTTTGCCAAGGAAGTCCACTTCGTCTTGAGTATTCCAATTAATGCCTTTACCGCCATTGCCCAACTTGTCCATGAGTGGACCAAGCGAAGTAAAACGGTGATAGGTATTTGGGTAATCACGTTCGACTTCCACCAAATTCGGCATGGTTTGGCCAGGGACTGGCTCACATTCGCCTTTCCACCAAGCTTTCACGCCATAGGGCTGGGCTAACTCGTTCGGTGTATCGTGTTGCATCGGTACCGTGACCAAGTCTTTTTCAACACCAAGGTGACCAACGCAAACCCGCGAGAACTCTTTCGCAATGCCTTTAAAGATTTCCCAATCACTGCGCGCTTCCCAAACTGGGTCAACGGCGGCAGTTAATGGGTGAATAAACGGATGCATATCCGAAGTATTCATGTCGTCTTTTTCATACCAAGTTGCGGTTGGTAAAACGATGTCTGAATACAAGCAAGTGGTCGACATGCGGAAGTCGAGGGTCACCCATAGGTCCACTTTACCTTCGGCACCTTCACCGCCCCATTCAACATCATCTGGCTTCTGACCACCGAATTCACCTAAGTCTTTACCGAGCAAGCCATGCTTGGTGCCGAGTAAATGCTTGAGCATGTACTCATGACCTTTACCGGATGAACCAAGCAAGTTAGAGCGCCAAATAAACATGTTGCGTGGGAAATTCTGTGGGTTCTCGGGTTGCTCACAAGCAAACTTCAAGCTGCCACTTTTCAGTTGATCAACCACATAGTCTTTTACGTCCATGCCAGCTTTTTCTGCTGCCGCAGCAATGCCGAGCGGGTTGGTGCCTAATTGCGGCGCACTCGGTAACCAGCCCATACGTTCTGCACGCGTGTTGTAATCGATAATGCTCGATTTCCACTTGTTCGGGTTCGCCAACGGAGACACCACTTCGGTCATCTCTAACTTTTCGTAACGCCATTGGCTCGAGTGGTTATAGAAGAACGACGTGCCGTTCATGTGACGTGGTGGACGCTGCCAATCCAAGCCAAAGGCCAGTGGTGCCCAACCTGTTTGTGGACGAAGTTTTTCCTGGCCGACGTAATGCGCCCAACCACCGCCGCTTTGACCAATACAGCCACACATCATCAGCATATTGATCAAGCCACGGTAGTTCATGTCCATGTGGTACCAGTGGTTCAGTGCGGCACCAACGATCACCATTGAGCGACCTTTAGTTTTATCGGCGTTGCGACCAAACTCGCGCGCCACACGAACGACGTCTTTTGGATCCACGCCAGTAATCGGCTGCTGCCATGCCGGCGTATAAGGTACGCTGTCATCATAGCTCTGCGCCCGATTCGGATCGTTCAAGCCGTTGTCGACACCATAGTTCGCCAGCATTAAATCAAATACAGTTGCGACTAACGCCGACTCACCATTGGCAAGCTGAACACGCTTCGCTGGGATTTTCCGCATTTGAATTTCATCGTGTTCCGTATGCTGGAAGTACTCATATTCGTGCGGCTTGCCGCCAAAGTATGGAAACGCCACATCAACGATGTCATCGGCATGATCTTTCAGTGAAAGATGCAAATCAACGTCGCCTTTCTGGTCTTTTTGCTCGAGGTTCCATTTCCCTTTTTGGCCCCAACGGTAACCAATCGCTCCATTTGGACTGACTAAGCGGTCACCGTTACGATCGATCGCAATGGTTTTCCAATCGGGGTTGTTGTCTTCACCCAAATTATTAACAAGATCCGCAGCGCGAAGGAAACGACCTTGAGTTAACTTGCCGTTTTCTTCTTCAAGCATCACCAACATGGGCATGTCGGTATAACGACGGACGTAATCCGTGAAGTATTCACTGGGCTGATCCACGTGGAATTCTTTCAGAATCACATGGCCAAAGGCCATCGCCAGTGCTGCATCGGTACCCTGACGTGGTGCCAGCCATGTATCACCAAATTTTGACGCTTCAGAATAGTCCGAGGTGATCACACAGGTTTTGGTGCCTTTATAACGAACTTCCGTTAAGAAGTGAGCATCCGGCGTACGCGTTTGCGGCACGTTCGAGCCCCAAACAATGATGTAATTCGAGTTATACCAATCGGCTGACTCCGGTACGTCCGTTTGTTCACCCCACACCTGCGGTGATGCAGGTGGTAGATCACAATACCAGTCGTAGAAACTTAAGCAGTTACCACCAATTAAGGATAAATAACGTGCGCCAGCAGCGTACGAAACCATCGACATGGCAGGAATTGGTGAAAACCCGGTCACTCGATCGGGACCGAATTCCTTGGTTGTGTAGACGTTCGACGCGGCAATCAACTCATTGACTTCGTCCCATGAGGCACGAACAAACCCACCGAGGCCACGGCGTTCTTTATAACTTTTCGCTTTCACCGGATCAGAAACAATCGATTCCCAAGCTTTCACCGGGTCACTGTGTTGTTCTTTCGCTTCACGCCACAACTTCATGAGTTGTTGACGGACTTTCGGATACTTTAAGCGGTTGGCACTGTAGATATACCATGAGTAGCTAGCTCCTCGTGGGCAGCCGCGCGGCTCATGATTGGGTAGATCCGGCCGCGTCCGTGGGTAATCCGTTTGTTGCGTTTCCCAAGTGACGAGGCCATCCTTGACGTAAATTTTCCAGCTACACGAACCAGTACAGTTTACTCCGTGAGTAGAACGTACTACTTTATCGTGCTGCCAACGCTGGCGATAACCTTGTTCCCAGGTGCGATCTTCATTGGTTGAGACCCCATGGCCATTGGCAAAGGGCTCTTTCTTCAAGTTGAAGAAGCGCAGTTTATCGAGTAAATGACTCATTTTTCAGACTCCAGTCCAGCTACTGCATTCATGTTTCAACGTCTACACTATGGTAATCTTAGGAAAGTGTGCTTGATCTGCATCAATGCGGCCAGCGCGGCGATCTGGCAGGGAGTGGCCGAAATACCACCATGGTGGTATTTGCGTATAAACTTTAAATTATTGTTTTATATGCTTTTATGTAATTTTGTTTAGTTCATGAGGTAGTCATTCAATTACCCATGGGTAAAAAGGGGTATTCCAGGTGAAACAGCGACCTTCGTCTCTCGCAGGAAGTATTAGTCTGGCCTTATTTGCTATCGTTGGTCTGTCATTAGTGACACTCCTCACCAGCTATTGGCTGTCAGAAAAGGTGAACCGTGACCCAGAAGCATTAAATGTCGCCGGCTCATTGCGCTGGCAAACCTACCATATTGCAATTGTCGCCACGCAAAATGACCCTGAGCGTCTTGAAATCGCCGTGCAGAACCTCAATCAAAGCTGGAACCATGCCTCTTTCCGGCGCTTTGCCCATAGTGATACAGCAATCTACACTCACTTTCGTCAAGCACAGGCGAATTGGTTAGAGCTTGAACGCTTACTTCGCTCCGGTTCTGTAGACACGTCGTCGTTTTATCAGGGGCTTGTTTCACAAGTAAACTACATTGATGAACTCGTCTTATTGATTCAGCTTGACGCAGAACGCTCGGTCGGCCAATTGCGCTTAGTGCTAGTTATGGCTCTATTTTTCACCGTTATTCTCGCCATTATTGTTTTGCACTGGTTACGCGTCCGCTTTGAAATTCCGCTGATTAAGCTGCAACAGGCCGCCCGAAAAATCGGCCAAGGTGATTTCACCACGCGGGTCGAACTCGCCAATAACCGCGACGAGCTTGGTGTTTTAGCAAATACCATCAACAAAATGAGTGACACGATTGGCTTCATGTATGGCCGTCTCGAAACCCGTGTCGATGAGCAAACCCACCAACTCCAGCGCAGTCATATCACCTTGCAGCTGCTTTATGACATTTCCAAGCGAATCAACGAACATGCGCTCAATTACAATGATTTTCGTGACACGACACGCAAGCTCGCTGATGTGCTTGATCTCGATGATCTTGAGCTCTGTTTACTCACCGACGACGGTAAATCACCCTATCTTCAATTTCAGGCTGCTGAGCCAGAACGCGACCCGTGCCATGCGACCAATTGTGCCGAATGTATCCGTAAAGACGACTGCATCACGGTCGAAGACGGTGTTCGTCAGTACTACTATCCACTGAGCCGTGAACAAAAGCGTTTCGGTGTGATGGTTGCGCGCTGTCGAGAAAACCAAGTACTCCATGATTGGCAGCAACAGCTTTTAAAGTCGGTCTCCGATCAGTTAGCTCTGGCATTAAGCCTTAAAGCTGAAGAGGATCAAGTGCGTCGCTTGGCGATGGTCAATGAACGCACCGTGATCGCGCGCGAGTTACATGACTCCTTGGCACAAGCATTGTCCTATTTAAAAATTCAGGTAACGCGTTTAAATAAAGCGCTCGCAGTCAAAAACGAAGCGATTATTGAAGACGTTTCCAGAGAGTTACGCGAGGGGCTTGACTCGGCCTATCGGCAGTTGCGTGAATTGTTAACGACGTTCCGGTTGAAAGTCGACGGTGGCGGCCTACTCAATGCGCTGGAAACGACGGTGACCCAGTTGCAGAATCAAACCGAGATGGAAATTCAGCTCGATTATCGAATTACCGACGTACCGCTCGAACCCCATGAGGAAATTCATTTGCTGCAAATGGTCCGCGAAGCGGTCCAAAATGCCATGCACCACAGTGAAGGTAGCCATGTCGTGATTCGCATGGCGCACATGGCAAATACAGAAGACAAAATTGAACTCGCCGTTGAAGACAATGGTGTCGGTATTCCAACTGATCCGGAAAAATTGAACCACTACGGCTTGGTGATCATTAAAGAACGCGGCCGCCACCTCGGTGGTGAGGCGGAAATACTGCGCCGCGCGGAAGGCGGCACAGGCGTTTACTTCCGCTTTGTACCGCAATATCTACAAAAGGAAAAGCTGAATATGTCACCGACGAACGTAGGTGACATACCGAGTATTCATCAATAATTCAGCGACAAACGTTCACCTTGGCGCACACCACTGACCACCTCAAGGTATTCGCTACCTTGATAGGTCTGTGGCTCACCTAAACGCACCAAACGCCGCTCACTACCGCTGTCGGTAATTACGTGAACATAATTAAGTTGGCCTAGACGCTGCACCGCAGCGGTGGGTACCAACAACACATCGCGCTCACCGGTGGGCACAGCAACTTTGCCATACATGCCGGGGTACATATTTTCCGTACTGCTCGGAGCCAAACGCACTAAAAAGCTCCGCGAGGCTGTGTCTGCAGCCGGCTCTATTTCAACCACTTGGGCCTGCATACGCTCAGCGAAAGCGTCAAGTTCAATCGTCAAGGTATCGCCAATCGCAACATTTGCCAGCACAGACTCACTGACTGCAGCTTCAAGACGTAAGCTTTGTGGCTGATAAAGACTGACCAAAAGCATTCCGGGCGTAGCCGTGTCACCGGTGAAAACTGCTCGGCGACTCACCACACCATCAAATGGCGCGACAATCACGCTAAAGCCTTCACTGGTGCGTGCTTCTGACAGCGCTTCACGTGCTCGATTCAGTTCCGCTTCGGCACTATCTCGCGCTGCTCGCGCTTCATCGAGACGAGCTTCAGGCAATACCCCCTGCTGGACCACACTTTCAGTTCGTTGGAAGTTCAAACGAGCCTCGTTAACGCGAGCTTGCGCCGCAGCCAGCGACTGTTCCTGCTGACGAACACGAGCACTTAAGTCGTCACTTTCTAATCGCAGGAGGATGTCGCCGGCTTGCACGACATCGCCGGCATCAACGAGCACCTCAGCAACACGTGCCGTGATTCGCGCTGAAATTGAAGACTGCTGACGAGCTTGTAAGGTCCCGCTAAAATGACGTTCCTGTTGCACTCGGGCACGGATAACTTCGCCACTTTCAGCCGCTGTGGTCGATTGCCCAGCTGTCGTCGTAGCCGTCGGCAGTTTGCTGACAAAGCCGCCTGCTAGCCAAACAAAAATTAATGCCAAGCCAACAAACGCTACGACAATGGTGAGAATACGCTTACGACTCATGACAAACTCTCCTTCTCCTGCGGTAAACCATTCGGTAAACCCTTCGGTAAACCATAACCTTCCGCGTCTTTATACATCAAATGATAAACCACCGGCACAACGAGCAAAGTGAATACGGTTGACGCCGTAATACCAAAGATAATCGCCCATGCTAATCCATTAAAAATCGGGTCGAGGGTAATGACAATATTCGCCAGCATGGTCGTACCCGCAGTCAGCAAAATAGGACGGGTCCGTGCCGCACCCGCGTCGAACAATGCTTCTTGCAAAGTACAGGGGGTTCGCAAACGCTGTTGAATGAACTCAATCAGAATCAATGCGTTGCGCACCACAATACCAGCCAATGCGATCATCCCGATCATCGCAGTCGCAGTGAATAGCGATGGATTCGGGTAGCCGTTAATATCCGCTGCGAACATATTCAAGAACCAAAAGCCGGGCATAATGCCAATAATGGTGAGCGGAATCGACAACATCATAATGCCCGAGACGCCTTTCAAGCCGGTTTGTAAAACCATTACCAGATACACGCCGAGCAATGCGACACCGTAAGCAATCCCTAAGTCACGGAATACGTCTAAGGTGATTTTCCATTCGCCTTCTCCACTCCAAACCACGGAAATATTATCGGGGACATCCCAACCCAAGCCCGAGCCATTATTGAAATAATGGCGACGCCAGTGCGGAACCCAGTTGTCACCTTCTTTGCCTTGATCGACCATAACGTCGGCCACCACGTCCGCCGGCACTCGACCGACCGCCTCGGCATAGACATAAGCAACCGGGCGGAGGTTTTTGTGCAGAATGGGTCGGTCAGCGGGCACTTCGACAAAGCGACCAAGCTCAGCCAGCTGCACTAAAGGAGCCGGAGCTGCCCGCAAACCTTGACCGTCATCCACTTGGGCAATGCCCTGTTGGCCGCGCACATACAGTGACAAAAGGTGATCGGGATTATCACGCGCTCCTTGCGGTAAGCGAATTTCAATCGGTAACGGATTAATTTCGGTTGGCTGTTGCAAGAAATCAATCACCCAACCCGCAGTCGCTGCTTGAATACTTTGATGAATATCCGTGGCACTGATACCGGACAACGCAGCCTTTTCGCGATCCACCTCAAAACGCCAAACGCTGTACTCAAATGGTACGGAGGTGTCCACTTCACTAACCAAGTCTTCCCGCCGCAAGCGATCTGCCACTACCTGCGCAGCCGCTTCAAGCTCACGATAATCGGTCCGACTATCACCATAGATTTCCGCCACCACGGTCGCGAGAACCGGGGGGCCAGGCGGCATTTGTACCAGTTTTAAGCGCGCATGATGCGTTGCTGCAATTGCTTCCAGATCATCACGAAGGCGATTGACCATTTCGTGCGACTGCATTTGTCGTTGTTGCTTCGGCGCCAAGACCACGCGCAACTCACCTTGCCATGGCTGCTGGCGATGGAAGTAGTGCCGCACCATGCCATTAAAGTCCATCGGCGAGGCGACGCCGGCAAAACTTGAAACCGAAGCGACTTCGGGTACGCGCTGCAAGTAGTTGGCAAACTGTTCGAGCACCATCGCGGTGGTTTCCAGCGACTCACCCTCACGCAAATCGACAATCAACTGGAACTCATTTTTGTTGTCGTGCGGCAGCAGTTTCAATGGCACCAAACGCATTGCCGGCAAAATTGCAGCGATGACAAAGAGTCCGGCAACGGTCCAGAGGAATATTTTACTCCGCCGCGGATTGGCAATTAACGGCTCAAGGATAGCTCGATAGCCTTTATAAAGAACCGAAGTGCTCGGGTCATAGGCACCCTTTTGCTTGGCCTTCGCCATAATTTTCCATGCCAGCCACGGGGTAATCAGAAACGCAGTAAGGGTCGAGAAAATCACACTGATGGGCACGTTAAACGCCATTGGCGCCATATACGGCCCCATCATGCCGGTGATAAAAAACATCGGCGTAAAAACGATAATAATTGCTAATGTCGACATTAATAGCGCACTGCGAATCTCCACCATAGCAGCGATGACCGCTCGTTTCGTCGCTTTGCCCTGTTCACGCATATGACGTTCAATGTTGTCGATCGCCGCAATGGGGTCATCAACAATTAAACCTAAGGCCAAAATCAGCGCGAATAGGGTGACTCGGTTAATCGTATAACCAAACAAAAGGTCCATGCCGAGCGTGGCGCCATAAGCGATAGGAATGACGATCGCAACCACAGCAGCCGCACGCCAGCTGAGGAACAAGCCAACAAACACCACCACCACAATGACCGCAACCGCTAGGCTACTGACCAGTTCTTTCACTTTGTCGTCGGCGGTTTCACCGTAATTGCGAATAACCGAATACTCAACTCCGGCCGGCAACCAATCGGCTTGCAGTTCTTCTAACGCAGCGAGGACATTGTCCGCCACCCAAACCGCATTGGAGCCACGTTGTTTTGCCACAGAAATAAAGACCGCTGGGTATTTGTCGGCTGCAGCACTCTGATGTTCAGCGTTAAACGCCATCCCCGGATAGAAAAACGTATAATCGTTTGCTTGCTCCGGGCCGTCAGTCACCTCAGCAACGTCCCGCAAATAAACGGGTTTGCCATTGACGACATTAACCACAGCGTTGGCTAATTCAGCAGCGGATTGGAAAAACACGCCGCTTTCGACTTGAATCACCCGGCTATCTTGATGCAAATGCCCGGCTGTGACTTGAGTGTTACTGACCTGCACCGCTCGGGCTATATCGGCAAGCGTCGTGCTATGTGCCGCCAAAGCGACACTGTCGAGCTCAATCTGTATGACGCGGGCCTGACCACCGGTGACTTCCACGCGATTCGTATGGCGAATTGATTTCAACCGCTGGGTCGCTTGTTCCGCCACGCGGCGCAACGCGAAGGCATCATGTTGCTCTGGATCTTTACTATAAATGGCAGCGACAACAATCGGCACATCGTCGATTTCGACTGGCTTCACGACCCAGTTGTTTACCACTGCCGGAATATGATCTTGATTGGAGTACAGCTTGTTATACAGCTTAACTAAGGAATCTTCGCGATCTTCACCGACATAGAAACGAACTGTGACATTGGCGTGATCGCGGTTGGAAGTCGAATAAACATATTCAACACCATCAATTTGCGAGACTAAACGTTCAAGTGGCTCAGTCACCTGAGTGGCCACCTGTCGCGCAGACAAACCGGGGGCAGAGACGACTACGTCGGCCATCGGCACAACTATTTGTGGATCTTCTTCACGCGGCGTCAGTAACAGTGCGACAACACCGAGCGATAGCGCAAAACCAATAAAAATTGGCGGAAAGGCACTATTTAAAAACCAGTTTATAATGTTGCCCTGTGGCTTCTCACCACCTCGCGCTTGCGCCATGCTTTGCTCCTTGAATGACAGCGATAGAGACGGCTTAATCGCCGTCTCGCAAAATTTCCGTAGACGTTGCGGCCTGCAACTTACTTAAAAGCGTTCCCCGGCTTTAGCCCTACTTTGGCTAAAATCTTCGCCAATGGACAAAACCCTGTAAATGCAGCTTGGAACAGATTTAAACCAACGAAGCCCGTTAGCAATAACCAAGCAGGCGAGACCTGCCAAGCCAATAGAGCAGAAATCAGAACCACAGCACCTGCAAATGCCATTACGGCGCGATCAATATTCATCTTCTCTTTCCTCGAGTTGATTCCATCGTGGCCCACTTAACATTAGCCTAGATGGTTTTGTTGAAAAAATCGCGACATCCGCGATATTAAACACAATTACATTAGCATAGTCTAATATATAAGCTCTAAAAAAAGACCGTCAACGTGCGATCTTTTTTAGCGTTAGCAATAAATCCCATGTAGCGATTCAAGAATCGTCATCGCTTTCTCGTCTTCGATTCGATACAGCACCGTTGTGCCTTCTTTGCGAAAACCAACGATTTTCTGCTCACGCAACTTCGCCAAGTGTTGCGACAGCGATGACTGCGACAAACCCAGTTTCTTTTCTAATTCACCGACCGACATCTCGCCATTCACCAAATAGCACAACACCATCAAGCGATGGCTATTCGCCAACGACTTTAACAGTGCTTCAGCTGCGGTTGCATTAATTTCCATTTGCTCAATCGATATCGAAGTCATTTTCATAGGGTTATTATATTAGCTCTTTCTAATTTAATCAACTCCCTTGATTATAGGCGGTTCGACTCCAGAAAGGAAAGTCCCGCTTGGGTCAGAAGCGGGACTTTACGTTCAAACGTCAATTCGATGCGGTTTACGGATTATAAAACTCACCGTTTTTACGCAAATAGTAGAACCAGTTAAGCAATAAACAAAAACCATAGAAGATGGCGAAGCCGATCATTGCGTATTCCGGTGTTGCTGCGGTAATTTGCTCGCCGAAAACTTGTGGAATATAAAACGCTCCGTAAGCCGCCACTGCCGAAGTCCAGCCTAAAACCGGGCCTGCTTGTTCTTTTGGAAAGACCACCGCGATGGTGCGGAAGGTTGACCCATTGCCGATACCACTGGCAGCAAACAACCCTAAGAACAACAAGAAGAACTGCATAAAATATTGCTCAGGTGCTTCTGATTGATAGGCCAAGCGCATGTAATAAGCGGCACCTAACGCACAGACGACCATGATAAATGCGCAAATCTGCGTCACCAATGCACCGCCAAGTTTATCCGACAACCAGCCGCCAACTGGGCGAATCAAGGCGCCAATAAACGGAGCGATCCAAGCATAAGTTAGCGCGCTCGGGCCATTCGGATTCGGTGTATTATGTGTCATCACGCCATCAACCATAATATGGCTGTAGCCGAAGATAACCTGAATCGACAACGGGAACGCTGCAGCAAAACCGATGAACGAGCCAAAGGTCATGATATAGAGGACACTCATCACCCAGGTATGTTTGTTATTAAAAATCTTGTATTGACGATTCAAGCTCGTGCGAATTGCACCGGGCAAGAATTTCAATAGCATGACCGTACTGACCAAGACCAAAACTAAAACGATTTCTTTCGGCACACCAAAGCCGGAACCATTGGCGTCCGCAGGCAGCATGAGCCATAAACCGACAATCGAAGTCAGGAAGCCAATGCCATACATAGCTAAGATAATGGCAAAGGACACTGGCGCTTTTGGCAAGTTCGGCGTTACTTCTTCGGTGTTGATGTTATTCATGCCAAACCATGTCGCAAATGCGAGTGGAATAAGCAGCAACAGCCACACATAACCAGCATTCTGAATCCAAGTTTCGCTACCAGCAGGAATACTACCGATCAAGGTACCACTCGCCTTTTGCAGAATCATTGAGTCGCCAGCGCCGAACCATGAGAAGGCGGCAAAGGTCATCACCAATGGAACAAGCAATTGCATGGTGGTGACACCAAAATTGCCCAAACCTGCATTCATACCTAACGCTGAGCCTTGTTGCTTGCGCGGGAAGAAGAAGCTGATATTTGACATGGAAGCAGCAAAGTTACCACCACCAATTCCCGACAACAGCGCCATTAACTGGAACAGCCACAACGGTGAATCAGGGTTTTGCAACGCCAGCCCGGTACCGAAAGCGGGGACAATTAATAAACTTGTGGTTAAGAAAATGGTGTAACGACCACCGCACAAACGAACAAAAAAGCTCGCCGGGATACGCAGCGTCGCACCGGTTAAACCGGCAATTGCGGTTAGGGTTAATAGCTCTCCGGGGTTGTAAGGAAAACCAAGGTTCATCATTTGAACCGTAATGATGCTCCAATACATCCACACGGCAAAGCCGCACAGTAAACTCGGAATCGAAATCCATAGGTTTCGATTCGCAATGCGTTTCCCTTCGCTTTCCCAGAACTGTTCGTTCTCGGGTTCCCAGCGTTTTAAATCTGACATGTTGAACTCCTCACTCCAGCCACTTTCCAAGCGCAGCGTCAGTGTGCGATTTGTCTGGGGTTATCACAATGTTCCCTAGTGGATGGACAACCGCCCACCACGGAGTACCTCTATAGTGGTAGTTGGGGGATTTAGTCGGTAATTAGCCTTTAAATTTCAGCGATTTATACTAATATATTGGCTAGCGAGGGAAAGCTAAGTATCCCTATTTAGAGTATGGGTATCACTAAAAACCATGATGTAGGTCAATGTTTTACAACCGACTCTAAGAGGTAATAGGCGGCACTGAGGAAATACCTCCGGATTGTTTAATTGGGGATAGTGACATGAGTAATAAATCCAGTGTGATGTTAGTGGACGATCATCCACTGTTATTAAAGGGTCTCAAGCAACTCCTCGAGTTCGAGACCGATATTGAAGTCATCGCTGAAGCCAACAATGGTCCCGACGCTATTCGCTTAGCGGAAGACCTTGATCCTGATTTGATTGTGCTTGATCTCAACATGCACGGCATGGATGGTCTCGAGACTTTAAAAGAGATGCGTAAAGTGGGTGTAACCTCGCGCATCGTTATGCTGACGGTGTCTGACGCCGACGAAGATGTGGTCGAGGCGATTAGCTCGGGTGCAGACGGTTATCTGTTGAAAGACATGGATCCGGAAAAACTACTCGAGCAAATACGCCGTGCGCTTGATGGCAAAATGGTGCTGAGTGAAGCGATTACTGAAATCTTAGCGACTGCCATTCGCAAACCTGCGCCGCGTCAGCAAGCTGACTTGAATAATTTGACCAATCGCGAGTACGAGATTTTATCACTGATTGCCAAAGGCATGAGTAACAAAGTCATCGCCCGCGAACTTGATATTTCTGACGGGACCGTTAAGGTACATGTGAAGCATTTACTGAAAAAGCTCGGCTTACGGTCACGTGTCGAAGCCGCAGTTTGGATGGTCAATCAACAAAGTAATTAAGGACTAGGCATGTTATCTGTTCGCGATGCTGTGCAACACATGTTGGACAGCGTGCAGCCGATCAGCGAATCTGAAACGGTTTTTATCGCTGACGCCGTTGATCGAGTGCTCGCCCAAGCGATTCACTCCACCGTAGATATCCCCTCTTACGACAATTCGGCGATGGACGGCTACGCGATGCGAGCCGATGACGTGGCAACGCCACAACAAACCCTTACGCTGGTTGGCCAAGCACTTGCGGGCCATCCATTTCGCGGCACACTCCAAGCCGGCGAATGCATCCGTATTATGACTGGTGCCGAAGTACCAAGTAGCGCCTCGGCAGTGATTCCGCAAGAAGACACCGTCGTTGATGCGAATAGACCGGAGCATATTTTATTTACCGCTGCGGCTAAAGACGGCCAGAATATCCGTCGTCATGGTGAAGAGCTGAAAATTGGTGCGCCGGTGTTTGCCGCAGGGCATCGTTTTACACCCGTGGATATTGGTCTTTTAGCGTCACTAGGAATCGCTGACGTCAGCGTTCATCGGCGGCTAACGATCGCCTTGTTTTCCACCGGCGATGAACTTGTCGCCCCGGGCCATTCGAAACGCAACGATCAAATCTATGACAGCAATCGCTTTGTCTTGCATGCCATGCTCGAGCGTCTCGGCTATCAAGTTCTTAATCTCGGTTTGATTCCTGACAACAAGCAAGAAATTGCCGATGCATTTATGGTCGCGTCAGCCCGCGCCGATGCCATTATCTGTTCCGGCGGGGTTTCGGTTGGTGACGCCGACTACACCAAGCAAGTCATTGATGAGCTTGGCGCAGTTGGTTTTTGGAAAGTAGCGATGAAGCCCGGTAAGCCATTTGCGTTTGGGAAGGTCAACGGCACGTGGTTTTTTGGTCTCCCCGGCAATCCGGTATCTGCCACGGTCACCTTTCAGCAACTGGCGCTGCCAACGCTCAAGCGGCTTGCTGGCGAGCGCGACCAAGATGCTGTGTTGATTCAGGCAGTCGCCGGCGAACCACTGAAAAAGCGTCCAGGTCGAGCCGACTTCCAACGTGGGATCTTACACCATGAAAATGGCGAAAACCGAGTGTACAGTGCTGGACCACAAGGGTCTGGTATGTTGAGCTCGCTAGTTCAGGGCAACTGCTTAATTCTGTTAGAGCAAGATCGTGGCGATGTCAAAGCCGGCGAACCCGTCGTCATTCAACTTTTAGATACACCGATTAAATGAGTTACGCCAACCAGATCTGTGCAAATTCATCTGCGGGAACCGGTCGACCCAGTAGAAAGCCCTGACCGTCGTGACAACCTGATTTTATCAAATAATCTAGTTGCGCTTCACTTTCAATACCTTCAGCGATTAAGTCCATTTGCAGCGATTTTGCCATGGCAATAATGGTTTGAATAATCATTTCATCTTGCTGACTAGATTCGATTTTCGAAACAAATGAGCGATCGATTTTCAAAACCGCTGCTTTTAATTGGGTCAAGTAAGCCAACGACGAGTATCCTGTACCAAAATCATCGATAGCCCACGAAAAGCCAGCTTCATGCAATTGCTTAATCCGTTTCAAGTTTAGTTCTGGTGCACGCATCATTGCTGTTTCGGTTAATTCCAGCAGCAAGCGACGCCGATCAACGCCCTCCGTCAAGCGCTCAAAACGCTGAATCGTGTCATGGCTCTCAATTTGCTTGTTGGAAATATTAATCGCGAGTTTACCGGGTAATGGAGTCCCGCTAGAGTCCCAGGCAAGTAGCTGTTGACAAGCCGCCGTTACCACCCAGTCGCCCAAGTTCTGCATTAAACCGCGAGTTTCAGCAATCGCAATAAAGTCGAGCGGACTTATCCAACCAAATTCGTCGTCATACCAACGACACAAGGCTTCAGCGCCGACCAATTGACGGTCTTTAAGGGAAAATACCGGCTGGAAATAGAGCTGGAAATCTTCATCACGTAATGCTTTACGGAAACGTTCGAACAACAATTGGCGATATTCCATCGCACTCATCATTGATGAATTGAAAAATGCATAATCGTGCTGCCGCGCCTTCGCATCGGCAACAGCTACACTGGCTCGACGCAATAATTCCACACCGCTCAAGGCTTTGTCATGCTCTGTTGTTAGTGGCGACTGACCAGCACAGCCAATAGTAAAGTCGAGATGAAATTCATTGCCATCAATGATCACTGGGCTTTCGAACCATAAAGCGATTTGCCGCGCATAAGCTTCGGCTTTTTCTACCAACGACAGTCCTTCAGCCACTTTCGCTGCTAAATCAGCTGGCGACAGCAAAATGGCGAACTCATCACTGGACAAGCGAGCAAGTATTGTTTCCGCACCGACATACTGCTGCAGGCGCTCAGCAACCGCGCGCAAAACTTCGTCACCAACATCGGAGTCATACACGTCATTGATCGTCTTAAACCGGCGAATATCGGCAAGAACAATCGCTTCTGGTGTTTGATTCAGTAACAGTTCGTGCAAACCACGTCGATTAGTCAATCCGGTTAACGAATCACGATAAGTTAATACCTGAATTTGCTCCTGTTGACTCGAACGTTCGAGTTCTGAACCAACTTGCGCTGCTGCAATTCGCATCACTTCACGGGCTAAATCGTCAAACTCAACTGCTTCCGTCGACATCGCTGAAAGAATACCAAGCTTACGTCCATCCGAAGTTAATAGTGGCATACCAATGTAGCTTTGCACGCCAAGCTCGACAAGGAGGTGATCGTCAGGGAAACGCTCCAGCACCCCGCCTTCGTAGGCACACGACTCACGTTCAGGCACGGTTTCGCAAGGACTACCTTTAAGGTTATAAGAAATGTTATCAAGCAGCTCACCGTGCGCCATCAACGCTAATGTCCGCGCTGTCATCGGATTTTCAACGGTATCGGCAATGAGAACATACTCAACGTCGAGTATTTTTCCTAACTCGAGGACTAAGGTATTAAAAAAGTCACTGTAACCGCTGCGCGTTAACGCATCGGCCAAACGCAGAAACATCGATTCTGCTGAAATTTTCCCTGCCACGCTGTTACCTGTTTGTTTCCATTGGCTTGTAGACCTCTACTATAGGTATAGAGTCGGGTAAATTCTACAGTTGATAACAAGTTTCTATAAATTGATTTACATTCCGTGTAGCCGAGGTTCGTTTTGGTACTTAATGACTTGCAACGGCCTTTACTAACATGTAAACCTTTTCTCTCGTCTGCAATTGTAGCCGCTGCAACGATTGCTTGGTAATCAGAGCACTACATCGCTGACCGTCGGCTAGCTCCAAAACCACGCGGCTTTCTGCTGGATGCAACGCTGGCAAGATTTCCGCAATACTTGCCGGCAGCGCGTTACTAATACTGGTGTCCTGAGGAACCTCACGGGCCAGCCCAATTGACTGGGCAGCTATTAAAAGTCGCCGCTGGGGACTCACCACAGCATGGTGCTGCTGCCAATCCGGATTGGGTAACAACAATCGTTGCCCTGCTATCTCTAAGTCGAGTAAATCCGGATGAGCTGATTTACTCCCATTCGTCACTATTTGCTGGTGTGTCGCTGCAGTCTCATACGCAACCAATACATTTTCACCACCAAAACGCGCAAAACCTTCTGACGATTGCAAAATCGAAACTAAATCGCCTTGCAAAATAATCTTCCCGCGCTCCATCAGTACCAAATGGTCGGCCAGTCGTAAAACTTCTTCGGTGTGGTGTGACACATATAAGATCGGCACTTGCAGCGCTTGCTGAATTCGTTGCAGCACCTGAATCAATTCAAGCTTTGCACGGCGATCAAGGTTGGCAAAAGGCTCGTCCATCAATAACAGCTGGGGGCAACTCAACAAGGTACGAGCAATCGCCACTCGCTGTTGCTGACCGCCGGACAATTGCACGGGCTTATGTTGCAATAATTCGGTAATGCCAGTGAGTTCAGCAACCCATTGTGGCCCGGAGCCTAAATGCGCTGTGCGCTCTGCCGGTGCGCGCCGCCACGCGAACTCTAGATTTTTAGCAACGGTCAAATGTGGAAACAAAGCGGGCCGCTGAAACACAAAACCAATGTTACGCGCTTCGACTGCAACGGTCTTTTCAGCGCTCAGCCAAGGCGTGTCACCGAAGTGAATACTGCCGCTGACACCGTTCGTTTCCAAACCAGCGATGGTCCGTAACAAGGTGGTTTTACCGCAGCCTGACGGGCCAAATATTGCGGTAATTCCGTTGGTTGGAAGAGCTTGATTAACGTACAACTGAAAATTGCCACGCTGAACTTCGATATTCAAGCTTAACTGTTGCACTGGCGCTTGCGCCCCTGTGCTTGGAGGAGCATTGCTGCTTGTCATCCGCTTATGCCCCCCTTAATTTCATCACCGCTTGACCGCGATTTAAACTATAAACAACCAACAAGACCAGCAATGAAAATGCCAAGAGCCATAGCGACAATTGATTGGCCGCGCCATAATTAAGCCCTTCGACATGGTCATAAATTGCAATCGACACCACTTGGGTTTCGCCGGGGATATTGCCGCCAATCATGAGTACCACGCCGAACTCACCGATGGTATGGGCAAAAGAAAGCACCGCAGCGGTAATGAAACCTCGTTTCGCTAACGGTAACACCAAATTAATGAAACGATCGATAAAACGCGCTCGCATACACGCCGCTGCTTCGAGAAACTCACGCGGCACACTGGCAAATGCGTTCTGTAACGGTTGCACCGCAAATGGCAGGGAATAAATCACTGAGCCAATAACTAGCCCGGTAAAACTAAAGGCAAGGTGCTGCATACCTAACGCTTCAAGGCTGCCACCAACAAAGCCTTCAGGCCCGAGCGCAACCAATAAATAGAAGCCCAAGACCGTGGGTGGCAGCACTAAGGGCAGTGCAACCGTCGCTTCAACTAATGGCCGCCAACGACTGCTGGTTTGACTCAACCACCATGCCAATGGCAATGACAAAATAAGGAGAATAACCGTGGATACCGCCGCCAACTGCAACGTTAGCCAAACAGCCTGTAAATCACTGGCGTTCATTCGCTATCCTCGAGCAGATAAAAGCCAGCTAGAGTAAAAATTTCGCGCGCTTTATTGCTGGCAATAAAAGTATAAAAATCGTCGGCCAACTCAGTCTCTTTGCCGGCTCGGGTGATCACCATGGCTTGTCGCACTTTGGGGCCATCGACAAGCTCACGACTGTGACCGAGCTGCATTTCTTGATGTTGCGTCAATGCTTTTGCCAACACGCCAACCTCGGCGCTGCCACTGCGAACAAAATGAGCAGCTTGGGCGGCACTTTCTGCATAAACGAGTCGCTTCTCCAAGTCCGGCCATTCATCCAAACTCTGCAACCATTCTAAGGCCAAACGGCCGTAGGGTGCGTGCTGGGGGTTTGCGATGGCAATGCGTCCACGGCTGCTCAGCAGGTCAGCGCCCAGTTCAACACTTTCATCCCATGCCTGACGACGTGACCATAACGCCAACCCGCCTTGAGCATAAGCGTATACGTCGCCGTAGGCTCCCCCGGCATCGACAAGTGCCAATGGAAAGCTCTCATCGGCGGCGAAAAAAATATGAAACGGTGCACCATTTTGAATTTGACCAAATAAGCGTCCAGACGAGCCGTACACCACTTGAATCTGCCCATTCGCTGTTGGATTTTGTTGGACAAACTCGTCAACCAAGATCGGCATCACCCAGCGCAAATCAGAGGCGGCAGCAATTCGCAACTCATTAGCTTGCGCATAACTTAGCGCTAAACATAAAGTTGTGATCATCGCCAAAGTTAAGCGTCGCATAAGCTTAGCCTTGCTTCTAATCATGGTCACTATCCTGCCAACGGTGCGCTGCTTGCGCGTCGCTCGTTTTCGCCATTACCCAGTAATCGCCTTGATCCGTATGCTCTTTTTTCCAAAACGGTGCTCGGGTTTTCAAGAAATCCATAATAAACTCCGCAGCTGCAAAAGCCACGTTGCGATGGGCACTGGCAACGCCAACAAAAACAATTTGCTCGTTCAAGGTTAAACGGCCAACGCGATGAATCACAGTCACGCGACCGAGCGGCCAACGCGCTTTTGCGTCCTTGACAATCGCGGCCAGTGCGTGCTCGGTCATTGCTGGGTAATGTTCTAAGGTCATTGCCTCTAAGCGAGCACCTTGCAGTTCACGAACTAAGCCCGTAAATGTGACCACAGCACCAAACGACGAGTCGTCAGCGAGACGGCGGTATTCCTCACCGACATCGAAGTTTGCTTCGTGGACCTGTATTTTCACGTCTTGCATAGTTATTCCTAACCACCAGTAACCGGTGGAAATAGCGCCACTTCTTGCCCCGGCTCAACCACCTGCGTATGACTCACGAGTTGTTGATTAACTGCAGCCAGCACATCTTGCTGCGCCAACTCTTGCTGCCACTTTGGCGAGCGCTGCTGTAGATGTTCAATAAGGTCTGCGACGGTGCTACCTGTGAAGTCATGCACATCCACTTCGCCTGTGCCTAACCGCTCACGTAGAACGGCAAAAAATAAAACCTTAATCATTTGCTTACTCCTACTCAGAACCCCGTTGCCAATGGCCACGCTTACCACCGAGCTTTTCCTGCAGGGCTATATCGGTAATCAGCATGGCCGGATCAACCGCTTTACACATGTCATAAATCGTTAATGCCGCCACACTTGCCGCGGTTAACGCTTCCATTTCCACACCGGTTTTGCCTTCCACCACACAACGCGCCTGAATCCGCACTTCGTGATTTTCGCTGTCGAGTTCAAAGTCGACAGTGACTTTATTCAGTGCCAGCGGATGGCAAAGGGGAATGAGGTCGCTAGTGCGCTTGGCTGCCATGATGCCGGCAATCCTCGCGGTGGCAAGTACATCGCCCTTCTTCGCGGCGGCCTGTTGCAGTTGCGCCATGACGTCACCATTCATGATCACACGAGCAACCGCTATGGCTTCACGACGAGTCACGGTCTTATCGGTAATGTCGACCATATGCGCAGCGCCCGCTGCGTCTAAATGGGTTAATTTATTCTCACTCATCGGCTCGTTATCCATTCAAAAGGTGCTGCGTCGGATTGCAGCTGTTAATCGGGCTGTTCTTCACATGCGCCACAAAGTTACATGGGCCTTGGCGAGCATCCAATTGTGGTTTAATCAACTGATCCCAAGCTAGCTTCGCAGCGCCACCGGAACCTGGCATCGCGAAAATCAACGTGTCATTGGCTAGGCCTGCTATCGCTTGGCTTTGCAGCGCTGCACTGCCGATATCTTTAAAACTCAGTTGACGGAATATTTCACCAAAGCCATCGACCACTTTATCGAACAGCGGTGTGATAGCTGGCACCGTGACATTGTTTGCCGCGAACCCAGTCCCACCGTTAATCAAGACAACCTGCACATCAGCACTGGCTATCCAGTCACTAAGAACGCGACGAATTTGATAACGGTCATTGCTGCTCATTGCGCGTTCAGCAACTTCATGCCCTTCCGCTTGCAACGCAGCAGCTAGTGCATCACCGGTGGTGTCGTTTTCGGCATTCCGGGAGTCCGAGACCGTCAGTACCGAAACCTTTAGTGGCATAAACTGTTTTACTTTTTTACTCATGGTTCGCTCCATTATTCTTCATCGGTGCTTTGGTCGAACGTCTCGGCTCGAAACGCTTGCATAAAGCTCTGCCACTCCGCCGGGGTGTTGGTATTTAATAGCGCGATCTCATCCTCGCCGCTTGGCAGTGTAACGGCATCAGCATCGAGCCAGTTCAATACACTTCGAATCGAGCGCCGTGCATTAGGGTCGGTTAATTGCTCCGTCAGAAAAGCGTTAAGCGCCGCGCTTCGATACAACAAACAAGGCATTTCATAACCTTCGAAATAAGCTGAAGTTGTGTGCTGGGTGAGGCTTTTTAATAGCGGCAATGAAAGTGCCGGCATATCCACCGGTAGCACTAAAACACGTTCATGCTCACACACGGGCAAGCAAGCGTGCAAGCCAGCCAAAGGGCCTAACTTAGGATAGTGATCAGCGACAAATTCAAAGCCAGTTTGATTCGCTAACTGCAAGCTCGGATCACGACTCACCACAACTTGTTGCGCACCACTGAGTTGTGCGATTTGCAGCATATGTTGTAAGAGATCATGCTCTTGGTTGACTGCCATAGGTAGCAATGCTTTGTCACTGCCCATACGGGAAGAGAAGCCCCCAGCCAGAAGAATACAACTGAACGGTTGCATGGCTAGCCTCCGATCATCGCCAAGTGCCGCGTGGCACCCGTGAATTCCTCATGCAGATGATGACTCGCCGCCTTGCCTTGCAACACATCTTGCAGATGTTGGATCAATGCCGATGGGTCGTCTTGTTGCAAAAACGGGCGCAAATTGTTGTGTTCTGAAGCAAATAAACACATAAACAATTGCCCACGTGACGATACCCGCAAACGGTTACAGTCATCACAGAAATCTTTGCTATAAGGCATGATCAAGCCCATTCTTCCCGCGTAGTCGGTGTGGGTAAATTCTTGCGCCGGACCAGCAGTGGTCGGTTTAATGGTTTGTAGCCAGCCATCATTTAGAAGTTGTTGTTTGATGTCTTCACCGCGCACATGATTGCGTTGATAGTAAGCACGGTTGTCACCGGTTTGCATGAGCTCAATAAAGCGCAACGCCACTGGACGAGTTTTCACATACTCAAGAAACTGAGGTAACTCAGCAGCATTGTAGTCACGCAATAACACACTATTAATTTTTACCCGCTTCATCCCGCGCTCAAGTGCGAGGTCAATACCACGCAAAATACTGTCGAGGCGCGTATCGCCGGTAATCATTTGAAAGGTGCCCGAATTAAGGCTGTCCACACTCACATTGACTGCATCAAGGCCGGCGTCAATCCAACGGTCAAGGTCACGCTCTAAGCGATAACCATTGGTGGTAATCGCCACTTCATCAATGCCAGGTACCGCCTTGCAAGTGGCGATGATCTCAGTGAGGTCTTTGCGCAATGCCGGTTCACCACCGGTGATCCGTACTTTCCGCGTCCCCGCTTGAGCAAACGCAGTAACGACACGCCGAATTTCTTCGAGTGTCAGCTCTTCTTTGCGGGATACGCAATCAGGACCGTCAGGAAGACAGTAATTACAGCGGAAATTGCAGCATTCCGTAACCGACAGACGCAGATACGTAAAGCGACGCGAATATTTATCAGTGAGCATGTTCACACCTTTCCAAATTTCGGGAGGTAAGCTCGTTTCCAAACTCACCCTGGTGGCGGAATTGCCACGGCTGTCGCATCATGCCCTAATCGTCGTAGGGTTTAGATCACGCAGCTCGGCGTACAGACACATGGTATGCGTTTTACTCGGTTTAGTTTATAGCCGAAAAGGGGTGGGAGCATACCTCGAGGGGGGTAGTTTTAACCGCTAACACGGTTAGTTTTGCGCCAGATCAACATCGCGGCGACTGGCGCGAATAAAATAGCCATCATTGTAAGCTAGGGGCGTGTGCGCCTCAGTTTTTGCCAAGACAGCTTACTTCCCAAATTTGTTCCTGAATGAACATAACGCGGCTTGATCAACAACACGACAGAATTCCACGAGTTATCGAATGAAACATATTCCTGAATTATTATCGCCAGCCGGCAATCTTAAATCGCTGCGTATGGCATTTGCCTACGGCGCTGACGCAGTATACGCCGGTCAACCACGCTTTAGTTTGCGCGTGCGCAATAATGAGTTCGATCTCGGCACCTTAGCGATCGGTATTCAGGAAGCCCATGCGCTCGGCAAGAAACTCTATGTGGTCTGCAATATCGCGCCGCACAATGCCAAACTCACCAACTTTGTCGAGGATATTCGCCCAGTTGTTGAACTTGGTCCAGACGCTCTCATTGTTTCCGACCCCGGGGTGATTTATCTGCTGCGCGAGCACTTTCCGCACATGCCGCTTCACCTCTCGGTGCAAGCCAATACGGTGAATTGGGCGGCGGTAAAATTCTGGCAACAACAAGGGATTGAGCGGGTGATTTTATCGCGCGAACTCGGCTTGAAAGAAATTGCCGAAATTCGCCGGCAAGTGCCCAACATGGAAATTGAAATATTTGTCCATGGCGCGTTGTGCATGGCCTATTCTGGACGTTGTCTCTTGTCCGGATATTTCAATAAACGTGACCCGAATCAAGGTGCTTGCACGAATTCCTGCCGTTGGCAGTACAAAGTCACGCCAGCCGTTGAAGATGCAGTGGGGCAGATTAATCCGCTCCCGCCGATTTTACAGGACGCTGTTGTGCTTGAAGAACCGCAGCGACCAGGCGAATACATGCCGATGTTTGAGGATATGCACGGCACCTACATTATGAACTCAAAGGATTTGCGTGCTGTGCAGCATGTTGCCGAATTGACTGCGATGGGCGTTCATTCCCTGAAGATTGAAGGGCGCACCAAGTCACCTTACTACGTTGCACGCACGGCCCAAGTTTATCGCCGTGCCATTGATGACGCAGTCGCTGGCCGTCCGTTTAACGAAGCGTTGCTCGATGAGCTTAATGGAATGGCGAACCGAGGTTTTACCGAAGGCTTCTTGCGCCGCCATGTGACACAGTCTGAATTACAGAACTATGCAACCAGTCATAGCGAAGGCGAGCAACAATTTGTCGGCGAGTTTACCGGCAATATCGGGACGCGTGACGGCGTCGTTTATGCCGAAATCGATGTGAAGAACCGCTTTGAGCTTGGTGATAGCTTGGTTTTGATGGCCACGGCCGGTAACCATCACTTTATCCTCGAGCAACTTCAAGACAAACAGGGCTTAAATATTCTTGCCGCACCGGGCTCCGGCCATGTGGTTTGGATACCTTTGCCCACCGAGCAGACCGATGGCAGAACGTTACCACTTGCCCATGCTATGTTATTGCGCCAGTTGTATGTGGTCGCTGAGCCAGAGTTAGCAACGGCGATCGGCCATGAAGCGGTTGAACCCATTGCAATTACTGAGGTGCGCTAATGTCGTTACAAATTCTTGATGACTGCATCAACTGTGATATGTGTGTGCCAGAATGCCCCAATGAAGCCATTTTTATGGGCAGCAGCATTTATGTGATCGACCCGGATTTATGCACTGAATGCGAAGGTTACTACGACGAACCTCAGTGCATTCCGGTTTGTCCGGTGGACTGTATTATTACCTTGTGAACGCTAACGCGTTCGTACCTTGTGAACGCTAACGCGCAGCTAGTTGGTGACTAGCGCGCGTTGTTGGTCCATGCCTAAGGAAATAATATACGGATATTCCTCTTTCGCTTGGGCGTCTTTCTGTTGGGCAATAAAGTCGGCTTTACTCAACATTTCATGCCAGCCTTCGGTAATTAAGGCCTGTGCCACAGCACCACCCATAGTCGCTCCCGGGCCGGTCAAAATAATCACATCCGGCGCAAACTCTTTGACGCCAGTCAGAATAGCCTGACTAAAGTCATAGGTTTCGCAGACTTGGTGCACCAAGGTATACTGGCGTAATGCCTCAATATCAGTTCCAAGTGGCTGCCAAATTACCCCACGGCCGTCGATCATCGGCACTTTTGGTGCAGAGAAAAAGTCTCGGCTAAATGTTTCTAAGGCTTTGTCACTCGCTTCTTGCATCAATGCCGTATGGAAGGCGCTGTGTCCTGGCAGTACCAACGGATAACGGTCATCAAGTGGTGGTAAAACTTCCATTGCATGCTTAATTGCGCTGCTCGGCCCGGCCAACACTTGATAACCACCAAAACGTATCGAGCGGAACAAACGTTTGTCCGCGTCACTGTGCTGGAGCAATGACTCAATTAAAGCTTGTCGTTCAGCGTCCGGTTGCCAGTCGTCATTCACGTCCGGGTAAATCAGCTGTCCGCCCAAATCTTTTTCACATGAGCCTTTTTCGCCGGCTTCCTGTCCCCCAGCTTCCTGTCCTGAAGTAAGCTTTGCCATACCACCGACGAGCTCAAGGCCACTTTCGGCATCGAGTGCGCCAGCACAAGCCAAGGCAATATACCAACCCATGCTATTACCGGTCACCGCAGCAATGTCGAAACGGTCGCGGTCGATACTTAAAAAGTCGCTGTACGAACAGGCATAAATCAGCGGCGCTGCGTTATTGCCCGCTAAGTGCTCACGGTTTTTGAACAGCTTGGCGCTATCGAGCGCTTGAATCGGTGTTTCACCCTGCTCTTTGCGCAGGGCGTCGAGACGATCCAGCATGTGTTTTTGAGCGCCATGATGCATGGCTAAATAACCTAATTCGGCGCGGTTATAAGTGCCACGTCCCGGACACACCACTAAAGCGCGTAATTTTTCCCGGCTCATGACTTCGCTCCTGTTTGTCCTTTACTGCCAATTTTTGCACCCGGCTTCAATGTGCCACCTTTGCTCGAATTAGCTCGCAAACCAGCAATGGTGTTGGCATCCGGAGCGTCTTGCCCCCAAATTAGGGCTTGAGCAGCGCGGACTATGCCGTCTTTCGCAGGTAACACATGGTAGGCAGCTTTTGCCAAAGGAATGAACGAGTCATCGGCACACAGACGACCAAGGCGAGCTTCGAGACCTGCTTCGTGTAAACGCGTCCACAACTCTTCGGAGACTGAGCCGGTTTCTCGACACTCATCGACAATTAACACATTCGGGCAGTCGCCAATTGCCATCAGTAGGCTTTCCATCGGTAATGGATGTAGCCAATTCAAGTCCACCAAGCGACTTTGCACGCCATTCGCGGCAAGTTCCTTCTGAGCCTGACGAGACAGATAATAGCCATTGCCGTAACTAACAATGCACAAATCCGCTTTGCCACTGGCACTTTTCGTATTGCTTTCGTGCACACTCACTTCACCGAAGCCGATCCGCTCATGCGGCTCCGGATAATCAAACATCCAGCCGTTGTCACCCGCTTCGTGCAAGTCTTTTTGGTTGTACAGTGCGATTGGCTCGAGGAACACCACAACACGTTTTTGTTCATCGGCAAGACGGACAGCTTCGCGCAGCATTCGGGCCGCTGACGCACCGTTCGACGGGCAGGCAAGAATCACGCCTGGCAAGTCGCGGAAAATTGCAAAGCTGTTGTCATTATGGAAGTGACCACCGAAGCCGCGCTGATAGGCAAGGCCAGCGACACGAATCACCATCGGGTTGGTATATTGGCCAGAGCTAAAGAACGACAACGTCGCCGCTTCACCTCGAATTTGGTCTTCAGCATTGTGCACGTAGGCCAAAAACTGAATTTCCGGTAAGGGCAAGAAACCATTGTGTGCGGCCCCTATCGCCATGCCCAAAATACTTTGCTCATCGAGCAAGGTATTCATAATTCTGTTCGGACCGAACTGGTTCACTAAACGGCTGGTGACTCCATAGACACCGCCCTTCTTGCCAATATCCTCACCCATCATAATCGCGTGCGGATATTGTGCAAATAAGTCATGCAACGCCCAGTTTAAGAGCTTATTCAAGGTTTGCGGCTTACCAATATTATGCTTTTCATGGGCAAATAACTGCTCGCGAGCAGGGCCGCTCAGTGGCGGTGGCACCGGTAACTCCGGACGCTGCGGCGCAATTGACGCCATGACTTCGCGGCTGTCTTTCAGCTTTTCACGATACGTTGCTTCGCGCCCAACCGCGCGCACGCGAGTAAACAGCGCATTTAAGTAATCCTGCATTTGCGTTTTGTCGGCAATACCATAAGCTTCAAGTAAGGCTAAACTCGTGCGCAACGGATCATTCGCCTCGTTGTGGGCGATTTGGTCTTTGCTCAAATACGTCATTTCCGCATCGGAGCCAGCATGGCCATACAAGCGCACGCATTTCATGTGCAAAAATACTGGTTGGCGGCGTTTGCGGGCAAGGCGCTCGGCTTCTTTCGCGGCAGCATACACCGACAGCAAGTTACGGCCATCACAGCTGACATAATTTAAGCCTGGGCGCTTGCTAAAGCTCTGTTCAATCCAGCCGTGCGGCGTTGCCGTGCTGATACCAATACCATTGTCTTCACAGACAAACACCAATGGTAATGGCATGCTTTGATAAGCCGTCCAACAGGCAGTATTAATTGCGCCTTGGCTCGTCGAGTGGTTGGCAGATGCGTCGCCAAAACTGCACAACACTGCCGCGTCATGTGGCACTTCGCCGTCGTGTTGTAAGCGTTTGGCTAAGCCAATGCTATGGGCCATGCCCACAGCTTTTGGTAAATGCGAGCCAATCGTACTGGTTTGCGGTGGTACAAACGCAGCTTTACTGCCGAGTACTTTATGGCGTCCGGCCGAAATCGGATCGTCTTTACTGGCGGCAAAGCTCAGCAACATGTCGTAAATGGGTGTGCTACCGTGCACTTGCTTTAAACGTTGAATAAAGAATGCGCCAGAGCGGTAATGCAAAAATGCCATGTCGTTATGTCGAAAGGCTGCAGCAATCGCGGTATTGCCTTCATGGCCAGCTGAGCCAATGGTATAAAAGCTTTCACCGGCGGCTTGGAGTTCGCGGGAATGAAGGTCGAGCACGCGGCTAGTTAATTGCGTGTCGATCCAGTCGAACAGTTGCGCTGGGGTGATTCCCAGCGCGTCGAGGTCGGGTAAATCGTCTACCTGAGGTAAAGGATTACCAAAGAGCGCCGTATTGAGGCGCTCCTGTAAAGGTTGCACCGTCTGGCTCATATCAATTAACCGAATGCAGCAAGGTCAGTCTGCGCACGGCCTAAAATTAAGGCGTGCACATCATGGGTACCTTCATAGGTATTCACTGCTTCAAGGTTCATCACATGGCGAATCACGTGGTACTCGTCGGCAATCCCGTTACCGCCGTGCATGTCACGCGCGACACGAGCGATATCGAGCGCTTTGCCACAGCTGTTGCGCTTAATTAAGCTAATCGTTTCTGGCGCGAGTAGGCCTTCGTCCGCTAAACGACCCGCTTGCAGTGAGCCTAATAAACCTAAGCTAATTTCGGTTTGCATGTCAGCTAATTTCTTTTGAATGAGCTGGGTTGCAGCCAATGGGCGTCCGAACTGGATACGGTCCATGGTGTACTGACGCGCAGCGAACCAACAGAATTCTGCGGCACCTAGTGCACCCCAAGAAATACCGTAACGCGCTTTGTTCAAACAGCTAAACGGGCCTTTTAAGCCGGTCACTTCTGGGAACATGTTTTCTTCTGGAACAAACACGTTGTCCATGACGATTTCACCGGTGATCGACGCGCGTAAGCTGAACTTGCCTTCGATTTTCGGAGCACTCAGTCCGTCCATGCCTTTTTCCAAGACAAAGCCGCGAATCACGCCATCGAGCTTGGCCCAAACCACAAAGACATCCGCGATTGGGCTATTGGTGATCCACATTTTGCTACCGGTTAGACGGTAACCACCGTCAACTTTCACCGCACGAGTTTTCATGCTCGCCGGGTCTGAGCCAGCGTCTGGCTCGGTTAAGCCGAAACAACCAACCCACTCACCGCTGGCAAGCTTGGGTAAATATTTTTCTTTCTGCGCTTGGGTACCAAATTCATTAATTGGGTACATCACCAATGAACTTTGTACACTCATGGCACTGCGGTAACCACTGTCAACACGTTCCACTTCACGGGCAATCAAGCCATAACAAACATGGTTGACGCCAGCGCCACCGAATTCTTCAGGAATGGTTGCGCCCAGCAGACCCATTTCGCCCATTTCGGTCATGATTTCGCGGTCAAAACGCTCTTCCCTATTCGCCATGAGTACTCGCGGCATCAGGTTTTCCTGACAATAGGCGTGAGCACTGTCACGGATCATACGTTCTTCGTCCGTTAACATTGAATCCATAAGGAATGGGTCTTGCCAATTAAATGCAGCGCGTTTACTCATGACATCCTCTTCTGGGGTTAGCAGATTTGCTTGGGTTTAACTTGTTCAGACTGAACTTGCATAGACAAGTTGCATACACAACTTATTATATCGAGTTTAACAGTGGAATACCTAGCAAGAAAGGACGGAAGTTGACTGATTAGACCAATTTAATGCGTAATGCAGGGGAAACCCCTGCATATTCGTGTGTTTGCGTGGTTGCGGCACGCTGCCGCGCGAGGCTGCCGCGCGAGGCTGCCGCGCCAGGCTGCTCCGGTTAGTTAACCCAGAGCTCTTTAGTAAACGTCTAGGGTTGCCCGTCGACACTACCAAAGTCGAAATAGACCGTCGCCTCGTTGCTTTCCGAACTTGTCAGCGACATCATCCGAAGATACGTTGGCGTCCAGTCTTGCTCGCGCATAGAGCGATGCAGAGCAGTCGAGTCGAATCGAGCGTCACTGAGGCTTGATACTTTTAACTCACAAAAGCTGGTATAGCACTTCAATGAATCAATATTAAAATCACGTAAGCTTTCGTCCGTAATAAAAAGGTCTTGGATATTTTGTTCAAGCGGATAAGCCCAGTCCGGGTCCACCGGCTCATGTTCTGCTCGCAAGGCGAAGTCATCACCGCTCATGAAGCCTTCCGCTGCGTTGCGCATCGCCCGCTCTAAAGCACGCTCCGCATTGTTCGTATCGGCGGTTGTTGCCTCAGGCTCTGCCGCTGGCTCTGGCTCCGGTTCCGGCTCTGCAGGTGCTCGTGCCGCCGCTTGTGCTTCCAGTCGCTCAGTCATCATTAACGTCAGCGAACGGTTTTCCGCTTGCAGCTCAGCAACTAAATCTTCTAAAAACCCAATCCGCCGTTGCGCCTCACCATCCTCGACGACGACTTCACTTTCAATCACCACCAGTTCTTCTTGCTCGGCCATACGGCTCTGCCAGAGTAAAATTAGTAGTACCGAAATGATAATTAAATACACCCAATGCATGAATTTATTCATGGCTTGCAACCTTTCCTGTCAATGAATTCCAATAATCTACAGTCTTTCACACTTTTCCACCAAATAAAAATACCAGCCAAACCAGATAGAACACAGCAAAACCGACGAGGTAACTGAGTCCTATCCACGCCCACGCATGTAAGAACTTATATTTTTTGGTTGCGCGTTGTTCATCGGTTGCGGCTCGACGGGCGAGTTGAAAATTGAGCCATGCAAACAGTGGTGTAGTTAAAAAAGCAGCCGTCATTGCAAATGCTAACATCGGACCAAGTGCGCCGCTAAAAAAGACAATCATACCGAACCCAAGTGCCGCTTGGCTGAGTAAAATGACGGTGTAGCCCGTGCGGTTATGCCACGTGCTTTTACTTGGGTTCAGGCTCGGCCATAACAAGCGACTGGCGATGTGCATGCCTCGCGCATACCCATCGAGAACCGTGAGTGTGGTGCCAAACATACAGAAGAATGCAACTAAAATGACCAACCAGCGTGTCCACTCCCCGAGGCTGGCTGCATACATGCCGACCAGCTGTTCTGCGAACGCGCTACTTCCCATGGCAATTTCCTGCTGAGCACCATGCTGTATCAGCGCACCTAAAGCCAAGAAACATAGCGCTAATCCGGCGGTTGTCCAAAAGCCGACGTTGAAATCAAACAGGCCGCCAAGACGTGAAATCGGCAATACTTGCCGCTTCTCCTGCAGCCAGATGGAGTTTATCACTGAAATTTCTATGGGCGCAGGCATCCAGCCCATCATCGCCACAAGAAACGCAAGTGCGGCCAAGTTCCATGGCGACGGACTCACAAAGTCAGCTGGGGCGTTGCCAGCTGGGCCTAATTTAACCAAAGCATAACTCATTGCTGCAACGGTCAATATGGCAAGAATCACCATCATGATCCGCGCTAATAGGTCGAGGGCTTTATATTCACTGAGAAGAAGGAAAAGAACACAACCAAGCAGTAACACGGCGCTAACGATCACAATGTCGAGGCCACCAGGTAGCATGAAGTTAAGCAAGCTGGCCGTGAGTAACAAAACACCCGCTGTATTCACGATCGCGGCAACCACGGCCAAGACCAAGAAGATCACCAAATAAGGCTTGCCCTGCTTGTAATAGCCGTGAACGAGCGTCTCGTTTTGATTGAGCGTGTAATCAATCGCAAAACGAAAAAACGGGTACTTCAGCACATTGATGAGAATGATAAGACCAAACAATTGCCAGCCAAATAAGGCACCAGCTTGGGTTGATGCGACAAGGTGGGAGCCACCAATGGCCGCCGTTGCCATCAATAAGCCCGGGCCTAATGCCCGCCATCGGTTCGTTGTCGTTTCCATGTTGTTATTCTTATTGTCAAACAATGAAGCCTATTTATGCACGCCCTTTTCAAAAAAGCAAAAAAAATCCCCCGCCGAAGCGAGGGATTTGATTTTTGCTTAGCTGTACTGAATTAACGAGTTTGTGGAACTCGAATTTCTACAGACAAACGAGCTTCCGTACGACGGTTGCGCGCGTTCGCTGGTAAGCTAATTTCGTTCACAATCGGCTGGCTCATGCCGTGACCGCGAGACTGGATACGGCTGCGAGCAATACCGTGCTCATTTACCAGGATGTCAGCAACTGCTGCTGCACGACGCTCTGACAAACGTTGGTTGTACTCAGCGGTACCGATCAAGTCGGTGTGACCGTGTAGAACGACTTGCGTATCAGCGTGCTCTTTCATGAAATCAGCCAAACGACGGATATCACCTTGGTAGTCGCTGGTTACGCGAGCAGAATCAAAGGCGAAGCCAACGCGAAGTTCTTCAGAAACTTGCTGTGTGGTGTAAACCGTACAACCACGGCTGTCAACGACGTGACCACGTGGCGTGTTTGGACACTCATCACGGTAATCTGGAACGCCGTCACCATCTGTATCTGTTGTGCGATCAACTGCAGGCTCTGCCGGAGCAGCTGGCTCTACACGGCGATCACGCGTGTTGTCTAACAATGGACCATTGTTACCAAACGAGTAAGCCATACCTAAAATGAACGATTGGTCATTGAAATCAGACTTCGTTTGCGGCGCATATTCAGCTTTGATTGACCAGCGATCACTTAGGAAATGACGATAGCCGAGGGTCGCACGCCACATCGCATTACTGTGATCGGCAACATTTGCACGGCTTGCACCTAAACCGAAATAGAAGTTGCGCGTCGCATAAAACAAGGCATCAACACCATAAATTTCACCGTAACCTGTGTGCTGCATGTTCTGCGTACCAACTTCTACGTAGTCATAGTATGAACGCAGAGCAATGCGCTTGGTCAAAGGCACAGAAAGTTCTAAACCCGGCTGCGCAGACTGAGTGCTGCCGCTAAAGTTATGAACGTTGCCCAAACCGTCAACATACTGGCGCTTATTGCTGTACCTGGTCAGGTGCAAACGCAAACCAACAGTGATGTCTTCTGTGCCAGCATAATAACCGTCATTAGCCACCGCATGAGGGCTTGCAATCAAAAGACCAGCAATAACCGCTGGTGCTGCAATTCCGACAATCTTTTTCATAAGGGTATATCCTTCTTTCCTTTGAGCTTCTCCACTTACCCGGGAGGCTTGGGGGGTACTAAACCCTTATTCTGGCGCAACTATGAGAAAAATCCCCAGCTTTACCAAAACTTTAGAATTCGAAGTGCATTAATAAACCAAATCGTTAATTAACGTTGACATTTTCAACATGCGCACTGTTCCGAAGTATAACATTAGCGTCATGAAGATCAATGTATTCGACGTGATTTTCAACAACTTTTCAAACGATTGGCGAACTCAAAGCGACCTTATTGTCATCGACTTCACGCATAGAAACAGTGAGGAAATCACAAACGAACCACTAGTCCTGTCGCAATTGATACTCAACACCCCCGCCCTCAACCGCCTCACCAATAACTAAGCCTTTGATTTTAGAAGCCTCTTCAATTGCTAGCTGCGAGTTATTGCCACGCCATATCACTTCTGCATTGGCAGGCAACTTGAGCCGCCAATGCTCACTGACATCGACATTAAGAAGCCCCGCACTCACTTGTGTCATCGCAATTGCGTAGTCTGCGATCACGCGGCGAACTTCTTCTCCTGTAGAGTACACAACATTCGAGCCATCAAGTGCAGGGAAGTGACCGCCTCCACCTGCTCGATAATTGTTCACCGCAACAAGAAAGCGCTGTTCTGAATCGATAGGTGCACCGCCATACTCGACCTGCTCGACACGTCGAGCTTCTGAGTTAACCAATTCCCCGTAACGGTTATAGCGAGGCGGTTGCGCTAGATTAAATTGGTAGCTCAACCCATCGATGACGTCAAAATTAAAGCTTGGAAAGCCACTGAACAGCGCTTGCGGTTTCTCTTGATCAGCCAGAATGGTGTTGTATGTCAAAGCTGACATTTCCAGCCATTCGATGAGCTCGGCGCCTGTCACCTCGACCACCTGCAGTGTGTTAGGGTAGATGTAGAGGTCGACTAAATTGCCAAGCGTGAACTCACCGGCAGGAATCATGGTGTAGTCGTCCGCATTTTGAAAACCGTTGCGGAAGGGAGCCGCAGCGCTCAATAGTGGCAAGTCCGCAGGCAATTCGCCTTGTTCTCGTAATTTTTCCACATACCAGCGTTGGGCATCATTAATCAGCTGCACGGCACTACCGGGTCGAATGCGGCCAAACAAACTGGTGATTGGCGAAGATAACTGCCCAATGGGCTCATTCAACATAGCAATCGTCGCTTCTTGCTCTGCGGCCATCATGGTTGCGAGTGTTTTATCTTGCTCATCGGTAATCGGGCGTGCTTCCACGCGACTGTCGACAACCTGCCATTGGTGCCCATCATGCTCGATAACTAAATCAATAATGCCCAAATGATTGCCGAAAAAACCAGGAGACACAGCGGGTACACCGCGGACAAAACCTCGCTCGTTGTCAACATCCGGAAGGTTGTCATAAGCCGGAGAGCCAGGAAAAAGCTGATGCTGGTGACCAAACAGGATCGCATCAATGCCCTCTACACCAGCAAGCTGATAGCTCGCTTGCTCGGCGAACTCTGGATAACTGTCATAAATCCTTAATCCAGAATGCGGAATGGCAACAACGACGTCCGCCCCCTGCGCCTTCATTTCTGGCACAAAGTGTTCGGCTGCGGTAACCATGTCCCGGACCCGGACTTTACCCGCCAAATGCTGCTGATCCCAACGCATGATTTGTGGCGGCAAAAAGCCGATAAAACCAACATGGACAGTAACCTGCTGGCCATTCTCTGCGGTCACCTGGCGCGGTAAAATGACATAAGGCGCGACCAAAGGGTTCTCCCAGCCGTGCGATTGCTTACCGGCGTCGGCGGGACTCTCCGCCCGAAACACGTTGGCGCTAATGTACGGAAAGTCTGCACCAGCAATCGTACTTTCCATGAACTCCAAACCAAAATTGAATTCGTGATTGCCTAGATTGCCGACGTCATAGTTTAGGTAATTCAAAGCCCGCATAATCGGGTGGCGGTTCTCTTCAACGTACGTAGACCCTTGTCCGGCGACCCAATCGCCGAATGCAGACCCTTGGATCAGATCGCCATTATCCACCAAAAAATTATTCGGTTGTTCCGCGCGAGCTTGATGAATCAATGCTGCGGTGTAGGTCAAACCAAACTCATCCGTCGGCTGCTGACGAAAATAATCGTAGCCAACCATGTAAGCATGCAAATCGGTCGTTTCCATAAGCCGAATCTGAACTTTTGTACCGGCGTCAATCGATGTCGCCTCGCTTGATGTTTGAGCTGACTTGCCACAGGCAGTCAACGCTATCAATGCTATCGCAGTGGTAAGCGTAATTTTCGACATCTTTTTCATCATGATTACGAGCCTAATTAAGATAGGTGGATTAACTTATTCAGTTCTGAGCCAGCTCTGTTGCAGCGTGGCTGCATGCTGGTAAACAGGCTCAAAAGCCGGAAGCAGCGGTTGTATGATCTGCTCAATTTCAACGTCAATTTGCCACGGTGGGTTAACAATCAACATTCCCGAGCCATACATACCACGCTCGCCTTGCGCTTGTTTGTAATGCAATTCGCTGCGCAAAATAGGTTGCTGTAATTGGCTTTTTAGTTGTTCCAACATGCTTTCATGCCGACCTGCAGGCAGCAATGGATACCAGACTAACACCAGCGCATGACGACAACGTTGCATAATATTTTTCAGGGTGTCAGCCACCGCGGCATATTCACTTTTATCTTCATAAGCAGGATCAATCAGCGTCAAAAGCCGCGGTGTTTTCGGTGGTAACATGCGCACGACACCTTGTAGTCCATCGCCATAAACGACAAAACCGGTCTGTTCATGTGTGGTTAACTCTTCATGCTCACCGGGATGCAACTCAAAAACAGTGTGACGATCGCCTGGCCGTGACAAACCGGCGACCCAAGCCGGCGAGCCAGGATAAAAGCCAATCGCTTGGTCGCGCGAGCAAGGGTTTAAACGCTGTAATTCACTAAAGAAATGCTGCCATACCGGATGCTTAGCAAGTTGCTCGCGATGCTCAAGAGCCAATTGTACGCCATGACGATATTCACCCGTTTTCTGCGCTTGTGCATCGCGCAAGTCATACAAGCCTTTGCCGGCATGGGTGTCAAAGTAGTGTATCGCACTCGCCTTTTGCTGCAAACGTTGAATGGTTGCGATTAAAATCAGATGCTTATGCACATCGGCGGCATTTCCCGCATGATAACCGTGTTGATAACTGAGCACAGAACCCTCGGCTGCTGTTAGAACTGTTCGAAGCTCTAGATTACCTTGAAAGCGCTTTATTGTCGCGTTTGTCTGCGCTATAACGTATGGATTGCGGGTCATGAGGAAATTTAAATGGCGTTTATGGAAAAGGCGTTAGTCGTTTATACAAAAGACCAATTCGCCCTACTGGAAAAAGTACATACGTTTGCCCTGACTCATAGCATCAAGCTCATCGATGTACCGCTCGATGAGTTTCTCGAAACACCGGGCATGTTTAGCGATCAAGCTGACCACGTCGTCGCCTTCGTGACCGACCAGACAGCACACCAGCTCATTGATATCGCAAAAACCTTGAATCTTTCGTTGGGCTTCATCCCACTCGTGCAAGGGGGTCCATTAGCAACTTGGTTTAAGCTGCCGAAAGAGCAGGACAATGCCATACGATTAGCCTTTGAGGACGATCCCGAGGCGCTCGACATTTTACGTTGCAACAATGAGGTGGTTTTAGGCTCGGTCACCATCGGTAACACGCCGTTTGTCAATCAACGCAGCAGTACCTGGTTGCGCCGCGAGCAATCACCTTGGCGTTTTGCTTTGTACTGGCTAGCGCTGCTGTGGCGCAGCATCCGAAACCTCTTCACCATTAGCGTTTTCCCAGTCACCATCAGTACCGATAAAAAGGAACTGCAAACCGCGATATCGGGCATGGTCGCGATTGAAAATGACATTCATTCGGCCGCAGCGCGATTGCTCGATACCACGATTTCCGTGCAAGATAATCGTGTTTCGTGTGTGGCAATCGCCCCAAAATCTGTCATCCAGTACCTCGAGTTTCTGTTTGGCTCTTTACTGCGGCGGCGCAATCAACGCAAATTACCGAGTTGCATTGGCTACATTAAAACCAAACGCCTTACGCTGACCGCCAATCGACCCATGCGCTTGATTTTAGACGGCCGTGTGCGCAAAACCGACCACGTCGAACTCGAAATGTACCCGCGCGCGGTGCGCATCAATATGAGCGATGAATACCATGATTTTCACGAGCCGATTGATGACAACAAAGACACGATGCGAGTAGATAATTTACCGCAAAATGAAGAGCGGATTTCCATGATTACGCGCCATCTGCCGCTCTTTACCCATGCTCTCGAAGAAGATTTCCGAGAGCTGTTTTTGCAAGTGCGTGACAGTGCTATCGCGCACCCGCATTATCTTGCTTTGATGATTTTAAGCTCGATCGTCGCCACACTTGGCTTGTTTCTAAATAGTACGGCAGTGATTATCGGCGCCATGGTTCTTGCTCCACTGATGGCACCCATTGTAGCTGTAGCAATGGGGCTGCTAAGAAGTGACCGCTCACTTACATTTCAATCATTGAAAACAATTGGTATTGGTGTTGCGTTAGGCTTATCCGTTTCAGCGTTCTTAGCGATTCTCGTTCCGGTAAAAGAGTTCACGCCAGAAATTGCCGGACGTTTGCAACCGACATTACTTGATTTAGGTGTTGCCATTGCCTGCGGCATTGCCGGGGCTTATGCATACGCGCGCGCCAGCGTCATGCGCAGTTTGCCCGGTGTTGCGATTGCGGTTGCTTTAGTGCCACCACTTTGTGTTGCCGGCATTGGCCTAGGTTGGGCTAATTTGAGCATGATTTGGGGCGCAGGCCTGCTGCTTGCCACCAACTTGATCGGCATCGCCGGCGCTGCGGCACTGACTTTTCTTGTTTTAGGCTATGCCCCGGTGCAGCGCGCTCGAAAAGGACTCATACTCACAATGGCGTCAGTCGTTGTTATTGCAATTCCATTAGCTTTCGCATTCGCCTCTATTTATCAAAATTATCGCATTGAACGCGATATCAGTCAGTTAGAGTTTGTTTACAATCAGCAACCCATTCAATTTAGCAATATCGAGGTGAATGCTCGGCGCAACGCCATCTACGTTCGAGCCGACTCCATTGGCGCGCAGCCACTCGACGAAGCGTCCATGCGCGCACTGAAGGACGAACTCGAAGCACGCTGGAACCGCGACGTCACCCTCGAAATCGGCTTTCGCTACCGCATGTAACCCCACGCGCCCGCTTCATATCGCAACTCTACCCGGCAACCTTTACGGCTGCTATTCCGGCTCCGAGCCGGAAAGGTAACATCATGTAATTGCAGCGGGTTTTTGTTATGGTTAGGAAAATAATTGAACGAGGAAGAGTTATGAAAGTTTCTCAGGTGGCGTTAGCGCTGACCGCCGGTTGGTTGGTGCTGTCCAGTTTGGCATCGCCCGTGTCGGCTCAAAACCAAGATATTGAAGCGAAATTGGCGGGGCTAGATGAGCGTATTGAAGCGGGTCGTCAAGCTTGGGGTGTGCCGGGCATGGCGGTTGCCGTGGTCTATCAAGACCAAGTCATCCACGCTGAAGGTTATGGCGTGTTGCGGCAAAGTGAATCCGCTCGTGCCAATGCCGACACCTTGTTTGGCGTTGCCTCCACCACGAAAGCGATGACTGCCGCGACGCTGGCCATGTTGGTCGACGAAGGGAAGCTCGACTGGGATGACAAGGTAATCGACTACTTACCTTGGTTCCAGCTCGCGGATCCGTGGGTGACGCGGGAAGTGACCATTCGCGATTTGCTCATCCACCGCGTCGGCGTTGGCCGTATGACCGGCAATCGCTTGCAGTTCATGCCTACGGCTGATCGTCGGACAGTGATTGAAGCCATGCGCCATCACGAATTTGAGGCGCCCTTCCGCTCACGCTATGTGTACAGTAATGTCATGTATTCGGTCGCTGGTGAAATCGTCGCTGCGGTCTCAGGCATGAGCTGGGACGACTTCATGGCGCAACGATTATTTCAACCGCTGAATATGTCGCGTTCCAACACGTCGATTACCCAATTTAGTGATCAAGACAATAATATCGCTTGGCCACATCAGTGGATCGACGGCGAGCTGGTGGAAATCCAACGCCGCAATTTCGACAACGTTGGTGCGTCTGCTTCCGTGAATACCTCAGTGAACGATATGGCTCAATGGATCCGCTTGCAGCTCGGTGAGCCTGGGGTCTATAACGGTGAGCGCTTGCTCAGCGAACGTGTCATGCGCGATATGCACCATCCGCAAATTGCAACTGGACGCGGTGATCGCAGTGACCCAATTCGTGCCTACGGCCTCGGTTGGAGTCTTGACGAATATCGTGGTTTTCAGCGCAGTCAGCACGGCGGCGCGACAGACGGATTTAATACCAATCTAGTCCTTATTCCAGAGCTCGACCTCGGCATTGTCGTGGTCACCAACACATTCTCCAGCTATCAAGTGGCGGTTGCCAACGAAATTGTCGATCGCATTGCTGGCCTTGATCCCCGCGACTGGACGAAAGAGTTGCTCGACCGCTACAACCAAAGCTATGAACGTGCGTCTGCCGAACGCGATGCGATTCATGCTGAGCGCCAGCTTAATACCACGCCAACATTAAGTAATGAGCAGCTCATTGGCCGCTATCACGACGCGCAATATGGCGAAGTCGAAGTCTTCGCGACCGAACAAGGTTTAGCCCTGCATTTCTGGGATGATGGTGTGAGTATATTGGATTTAGAACATTGGCATCATGATACGTGGCGCGCGTCTTATCGCAATCGTGCTCAACGGGAAAAGTTTGTCCACTTTACCCGCGACCGTGACGGCGGTGCCGCAACCCTCGAAGTAACTTGGACCTTGCGTCCAGTGCTAACTCAAGTGGGCATTTATCCAACCAATTATTACCGCAATGTGAGCTTTAAGCGGAAGTAATACGCCTAGAGATACAACAAGGCACCGTCACTGCGGTGCCTTTTTATTTGCCAAGGAATCTAGGCTAAATGTTTAGTCAGCGAGCACGCTAGCACGAATCCGTTTAATCGCTTGCGAATGCAATTGTGAAACGCGCGACTCACTGACGTCCAAGACAGCGCCTATTTCCTTTAGGTTCAGCTCTTCTTGATAGTACAGCGCCATCACCAGCTTTTCTTTCTCCGGGAGTGCGGCAATCGCGCGCGCAATTAGCTCTTTGCGTTCGCTGCTAAACAAAGCTTCTGCCGGTGACCATTGATCATCGTCTTCGCCAAGCTGAGCTTCGTCGTGGTCGGTTACCACATCGTCATAAGACAGCACTAAACCATTATTCGTATCGAGCAGAACCTTACGATACTCTTCCAGCTCCATGTTTAACTGTGCTGCGATTTCGCGCTCTTCCGGCGCACGGCCAAGTTGTTGCTGGAGCTTCTGCACAACCGCTTCAATTTCCCGTGCGGTGCGCCGAACACTGCGTGGCAACCAATCGCGCGAACGCAACTCATCAATCATCGCACCACGAATACGCTGATGCGCAAAGGTAGAGAAAGCGACGCCGGCCTGGGGATCGAAACGCCCGAGCGCATCCAGTAAGCCTTCCAATCCCGCTTGAATTAAATCGTCAATGTCGACGCCGGCTGGCAACCGAACTTGCAACGACAGCGCCTGTCGCCGAACCGTAGGGTAGTACTGTTGTACTACCGATTCACGATTTAACTTTCCTTGTGCGGTGTACATGGTCGTAATCAGGACTCCTGCTTAGACTTAACCAATGGTAGTTGAATTCGCAACAATCGAATTCCGAAGAACCGCGCTGCGACTGCTTCCACGTTTGCGACCAGACCTCGCGTCGATGATATAGGCGGATGCATCAGCAACACTTGTTTTGGCGCGCCTGCCCGTTGCAAGGTTTTCAAACCATAATAAGCGCGCTGAAAACCGTTTAAATCGGGTTCCACCCACAATACCCAACGTTGGTACTGCTGAGCAAGCTCAGTCAGCCCAATTGGCGACGATTCAGCGACAACAATATCCCAATCATCGCTACGACCGACCCATTGCTTACCTGCTTGTGCATAGCGTTCAAGTTCATCACGCACACAACTTGTGTCATTCAAAAACGCAGACGGCAAACCAACAACCACGATGGTGCCGCGCGACGCTCGTGTAACTGCCTGCGTTTCCGGTTTATCTTTTTTATGCTGCCCCGCCCATTGACGGAGGCCGGCAGCTTGATCGCCACTGACTGCTGTGGTCACTGATCTACCTCTAAGTTAACGTTGCACACCGGTCGACATGACCCGAAGTGCCGCGCTGGTGCGGAATAACTGTAATACACCTTGCACAATTTTGCGCGCATTTGCTTTGCCACGCTTGTTTGTCGACGTCAGCAGTCGACCGCGCAGGGCGGCTACTTCGGGTTTTCGGCTATGCTCTAAAAACAACGCCGTAGCCGCTAACGATGTCGCCAACATGGTTGCTACCTCAGGCGCTATTTCACGGACGTCCTCTGGGGTAAATTGACCATAAACAAAACGGGTTAGGCTCTGGATCTCGTCACTCAACAACTGCTGATGTATCAAACTTAATTGTGACGCTTCGGTTAGATCCGCCGGTAAAACCCAAAAACGACGAACCAAGGTTGACGATTTCTCCACCGCTTGGACTTCACCATAAACAAGTTCAACCGGGAAGTCGTTGGCTTGCAAGCAAACATGTCCACGGGTGAGTATCAGTTTAGCAGAATCGCCTCGGTAACGAATGGTTTGCTGTTGGAAAGGTTCGAGTTGATCACGCAATTTGAGCAGTGAAACTCGTTCCCACTCGTCCCCAATTTGCTGCCAAACACGGTGATTTCGATTCAACACCGCAATCCAGTGTTGATGCTCGCTGAATAATTCGTGTAACGCATAGGTTTCGGGCAAACTTGCAAACACATACCGCTTTACCCCCAAGGCTTGACCATAATGAATCGGAGCTAGCTGTTCGGTCAAAGGCAAGGGAAAGACTTCGCCATCCGTGCCCAATGCTAAGTTAGGTAGGCGCCAACTGCGGCCACTCACTGGCTTATCTTCAATCCACAAAATCGCGTGCGGTGCTGATTGTAACAACGCATCGTGAGCGCCATGCAACCACTGTTGATAGCGTTGCGGTTGCTCAGCTTTTGGCTGTTCGCTCAGTTGCCACAAAACTTCTAACGCTTCGAACCCAGGCAAAAGCTCCGCCAGCGACTGATATTGCTGCGATACCTGCTGACCTTGAGCCTGCAAGTTCCGACGTCCGACAGGCTCGTCTTGTACTTGCGAAAATCCTTGCAACCACTGGGCGAAATCTAAATCATCCGGACCTATTTCTGGCACCGCTTGCTCGACCAATTGAGCAAAGTCGACCAGCTCAAGATCCTCTGGAACGCGTTGGCCATTGGCGACAAAATGAATTGTCAGGCCGTTGCGAATAACGACATCAAGCGCCGCACCCAAATGCACCGACTCATCAACTTTCGACAAAATACAATCGCGAATTTCATTACCTGCCGCTCGCGCGGAGTCTTGAAAACGGTCAACCACTTCTTGCAACATACCGCGTTGACTTGCGGTATTTAACAACAACACTAAACGAGTCATCGAGCCATCTTGCTGACCACCACCGTACTGCAGCTCAGCAATACGTTGCGTCAGCCGCTGGTCGCGCTGACTCATACCAATGGTGTCGATTAAGACCAAACGCTTACCTTGCATTTGCGCAGCAAGCTTATCGAGTGACTCGCCCTCTTCGAGCGCGTACATATCGACATCTAGCAAACCGGCATAAACTTTCAACTGTTCGCGCGCACCAACTCGGTAGTTATCAGTAGTCACTAACAGCAAGGAATCAGAACCAAACTGCATGACGTAATTCGCGGCGAGCTTGGCGGTTGTCGTCGTTTTACCGACGCCCGTCGGCCCGACCAAGGCCAACACGCCATCTTGAAACAGCTCGGCAGGAAACTGTGGCGCGAGCAAGCGTTGCTTTAACTGGGTTTGTAGCCATGAGCGAATATCACTGAGATGCGCTGGCAACTGCCCGGCGAACTCTCGAATCAACGCCGATGAAAAACCACTCGACTGCATTAAGGCGGCGAGCTCTTGCACCGGATGCTTTTTCGCCACCGGTGCTCCACCAGCACTTTGACCTTGCTGCAGCAAACGCCGCATGTCATTCACTTCGCTCAATAAGCGTTGAGCTAAACCAGCAAAATCCTGCGGCGGCGCGTCGACTTGGGCTACTTTCTCTTCTAACTCTTCCTCGACCATGGCTAAAATTTCATAGCCATTGTCCGTGCTCCGCGAGGACAAAATGAGTGCGTCTTCACCAAGCGCTTCACGCACTTGCTTCATGGCTTCACGATTGTTGGCTGCTAAAAAGCGCCTTACACTCATTGACTTTCTCCAATCATCGCGGTGATTTTCATCGTCCGGTCATCGGGGATTTCCGCTTGTGACATAACCACTAAGTAACGTAATTGCCGGCGCAAGAAATTCGACAACAGTGGGCGCAAGTTGTGCTGGCAAACCAACACAGGCGGCTCGCCGAGTGTTTCTTGCCGCTGTAACGCCAGCTGTGCTTGCTGTTGTAACGTGGCAGCCAATCCGGGCTCAAGTGAGCCACCACTATTCATTGCCTGCATCAGTACTTGCTCAAGACGCACATCAAGACCGATCACATGAAGCTCTTTCTCACCATTGAACCATTTTTGCGTAATTGCACGACCCAGCGCCAAGCGTACTTGTGCCGTGAGATCATGCGCGTCAATATTTTGCCCTTCAAACTCGGCTAGGGTATCAAAAATGGTGCGCATGTCGCGAATCGAAACTTCTTCGTCCAGCAAGTTCTGTAGGATACGCTGCAATACGGTTAAAGACACGCACTTCGGTACGACATCTTCAACCAAAGCTTTATTCTCTTCGGCAAGTTTGTCCACCAATTGCTGTACTTCTTGACGCCCGAGTAGCTCGCTCGCGAAGCGTTGCAGCAGGTGATTTAGATGCGTTGCCACCACGGTGCTGGCATCCACCACCGTGTAGCCATAAATCTGTGCATGCTCACGTTCACTCGCATCAATCCAAGTTGCTTCGAGCCCAAATGCTGGGTCAACCGTAGTAATACCCTGCACCTCGCCCGTCACCTGACCTGGATTGATCGCCAACCACTTCTCCGGATAAATTTCTGCGCGCCCCACTTCACCGCCTTTTAGGGTGATGACATAGGTATTTGGATTCAGTTCTAGGTTGTCACGAATGTGCACGACCGGTGGCAAGAAACCGACATCTTGAGCAAACTTCTTACGCACACTTTTAATCCGGCCGAGTAGCTCACCTTGCTGACGATCGTCGACCAACGCAATCAATCGATGACCGACTTCCATGCCGAGTGTATCGACCAGTTGGACGTCAGCCCAGGTCGCCTCCGGCGACTCGAACTGCGCAACCGGAGCTTGCTCAACAGGCACCGCCTCAGCCGCTAACTTTTGCTTCTTCATGATCCGCCAAGCCATAAAACCAAGACCCGCAGTGAACAGCAAGAAGACAAAATTCGGCATTCCCGGTACTAACCCCAGCAGACCAATCACGCAAGCTGCCAAGATCATGACTTTCGGATTGACAAACAACTGGCTGACCATCTGCTGGCCTACGTCTTCATCGGTATTTACGCGTGAAACCGTTACACCAGCGGCGGTTGAAATGACTAAGGCTGGAATCTGGGCGACCAAACCGTCACCAATCGCGAGCAAGATATAAACCTGACCCGCGTCGGCAAAGCTCAAGTTGTGTTGCATGGTTCCAATCATCAAGCCGCCGATGATATTCACCACCATAATCACTAAGCCGGCAACTGCATCACCGCGAACGAACTTACTCGCACCATCCATCGAGCCATAAAAATCAGCTTCCTGCGCGACTTCTTGACGGCGACGCTTGGCTTCTTCTTCACCAATTAAACCCGCATTCAAGTCTGCGTCGATCGCCATCTGCTTACCCGGCATCGCATCAAGCATAAATCGCGCGCCAACTTCAGCGATACGTCCCGCGCCTTTGGTGATAACCATGAAGTTGATAATCACCAAAATCAGAAAGACCACGATACCCACGGCAAAATTACCGCCAACGAGGAACTGCCCGAAGGATTCAATGACCTTACCCGCCGCATCCCCCCCCGTGTGGCCCTGCATCAAAACCACCCGGGTCGAGGCGACGTTCAACGACAAGCGCAATAAGGTAGTGAATAGGAGCACCGCAGGAAATGCAGCAAAGTCGAGCGGCTTTTCAGCAAACATACTGACGAGCAACACCATCAATGCAAGGGCGATGTTGAAGGTGAAGAGCATATCCAGCGCAAAGGGCGGCAATGGCAAAACCATCATCGCCAAAATCAGTAAGATCAATATCGGGCCGATGAACAATTGCATACGGCCGTCGAGAGACTTACCTAATTGTCCAACTGTGTACTGGACACCCTTCATTCACTTTCCTCCTGGTGCCGCGGGTGAACCTTACCCTCGGCCATTTTAGACGGTACTTCGAGGCCTTTCGGCTTCGGCGGCAGATCACCACCGCTCACTTTCACTTGTTTCAGACGGAACGCCCAAGCTAGGACTTCCGCGACCGCCGCATACAAGGGACCGGGAATCTCACGGTCCAAATCGACGTTGAAGTATAACGCACGCGCCAACGCAGGTGCTTCTAAAAGCGGAATTTTGTGCTCGGCAGCAATTTCCCGAATTCGTGCGGCCACCGCTTCCGTCCCTTTCGCCACCACACGTGGCGCATTCATATTCTGCTCATCATACTGCAAAGCCACCGCATAATGGGTCGGGTTGGTGATAATTACGTTCGCTTCTGGCACCTTACTCATCATGCGATTGCGCGACATCGCCTGTTGCTGCGAGCGAATCCGAGCCTTCACATGCGGATCACCTTCGGTTTCTTTGTGTTCCCGCTTGACCTCGTCCTTGGTCATTTTCATTTTCTTGGCATGGCTGTACAACTGGAAGGGCACATCAATCAGCACCACAACAATCAATGTCAAAACCATGAGCAATGCCGCTTGTGCAGCGAGTTGTAAAGCATTCGCTAACGCTTGCTGCACCGGCTGCTTCATTAAATTCATGTATTCGCCGTGGCGAGACATGAGAAACACAATCAAAACACCGCCAACCAGCAGCGACTTCGCAATAGCCTTGCCGAGCTCGGCCAGCGCTTGGCTCGAAAAAATTCGCTTCACGCCTTTCACGGGATTCAGCTTCGACAGCTGTGGCTTCATACCCTTGGCCGACACCAACCAACCGCCGAGCAACGCTGGGGCAACAAGGGCAAGCACCACCATCAACATAAATAACGGCATCAGGGCGAATAATGCATGTTGTGCGAGCATGGCCACGTTCATCAACATGGGACCAATTTCGAACGCCTGTTGGCGCTCAAACAGAAACGACTGTTCCATAACAAAGCCAACCTGCTCATAGAGCATTGAGCCCATGCCCCAAAGACCGATCAAACCACCAAACAGCAATACAAACGTGGTTAACTCACGCGATCGCGCAACCTGCCCCTCTTCCTTGGCTTTTTGCAGCCTTCGGGGCGTGGCGGGTTCTGTTTTTTCGGAGTCGTCGCTGCTGCTCTGTTCAGCCATCGCTTACAAATTCCAGACATTATTCGGGAGTTAGCGGCTATTCTGACAGAAGGCAAATGGATTTGAATGGCAAAAAAGCGCCGGTTTAGGGGCGCTTTTCAACGTTAATGGGGATTTACAGGAAGAATTGGCTCATTGAGCCTTGGATTTCCGCCTCATCGAGGTCACTGTCTAACAAGCGTTGGAACGCTTCTTCATCGCCCGGCAGTAAACCTTGGTTTTGGATGAATTCGGCAGATTGTTCGGTATGAAGCACCAGCGTGATCCGGCGGTTCATGGGGTCTTCGGGTTCAGCGTCAGCGAGCGGTATGCGATCCGCAACACCCGAAATTGAAATAAGTTTATCGGGGAATAATCCGCCCGCGATTAATTCACGCCGCGATGCATTCGCGCGATCCGCAGATAATTCCCAGTTACTGTACCCTGCGTAGCCTCCGGCATACGGCAAGCTATCGGTGTGACCGGTAATGGTCAGTTTGTTGTCCACAGAATTCAAAATCGGCGCCAAGGTGCGTAAAAGCCTTTCCATATAGGGTGCGACTTTGGCACTACCGACTGAGAACATCGGGCGTTGCTCGGTATCCATCAACTGAATGCGCAAACCTTCACGGGTCAGATCAAGACGGAGCTGCGGCCGTAACTGACGTAAAACCGGGTCCTCTTGCATGGCTTGTTCAATTTGGCGCTGAATATTCTGGAAGTGACGACGCACGTCTGCCGGGCGTGTTTCCATCCGATAGTCAATCCGAGCCCGCTCGCCCGACGAGTGAATTGGATCTGGCCCGCCACCTTGAATAACATTACTCGCCGAGGTCATACGATCCCCGCCGGCCATAGCGACCGCGAGAGGTGCACGGAAGTATTCAGAAACACCTTGCCGCTGCTCTTCACTCGACATCGATAGAACCCACATCACCAAGAATAATGCCATGAGCGCCGTCATAAAGTCGGCCAAAGCAATTTTCCAAGAGCCGCCGTGGTGTTTATGAATCACCTTTTTCCGGCGGATAATGATGGGTCGACGATTCGGATCAGCCATAATGCTTATTCCGCGGCTTGATTGTTGCCACGAACATGATCTTCAAGTTCGTTAAAGCTTGGGCGCTCGACTGTATGTAACGCTTTCCGTCCAAACTCGACCGCCAATTGCGGCGCATAACCACCTGTGCTCGCAAGTAGCGTGACACGAATACATTGTAAGGTTTTCACTGCTTCCGCGACTTGGCGCTCAACGCGGCTGGCTAATGGATTAATAAAGCCGTAACCGGCCAAAATACCCAAGAAGGTGCCGATCAACGCATGGGCGATCATTTGTCCCATAACATCAGGCGGTGCATCCGCTGTCATCAGCGCTTTTACTACACCGAGAACCGCCGCAACGATACCAAATGCCGGCATCGCATCACCGACTTTAGCGATGGCGTCCGCTGGTACATGTGCTTCCGCTTCAAAAGCTTCAATTTCGTGCAACATCAGTTCATCTAACTCATGTGGATCCATGTTGCCACTAATCATCAAGCGCAGGTAGTCGGTCAAGAAGTCACGAATCATATCGTCTTCAAGCACGATCGGGTGTTCGTTAAAAATGGGGCTTTCGTTAGGGTCTTCGATATCACGTTCCACGGCTAGCATGCCGTCGCGACGCATTTTGTTGAGGATTTTGTAAAGCACTGACATGAGTTCCATATAAAGCGCTTTGTTGTACTTGGTGGTTCGCTTTAATTTCTTCGCAGCGTTCATGGTCGCTTTGATTGCTTTACCATTGTTGGCCGCAATAAATGCGCCAACACCAGCACCACCAATCATTAAAATTTCAAGTGGCTGCCATAATGGCCCAAGCTGTCCGCCAGCAAGTGCAAACCCGCCAAACACGGAAAAAAATACAACTAAAAATCCGATTGCGACTAACACATGGAACCCCTTCTAATTATGGCTTTTATGCAACCGGGCGAGATTTTGCTCGTCAACGCGAAGCAGCCCGTCTCTAGTTTTGTTATCGGCGTCCGCAACGAAAACTTAAGAACGAAATTGCGATTTAATGACTTTTTGTATCTTTCGCAAGCTTACTCTTTGCTTGCGATTTTTTCTTTGCCGGGCCTGGTTTTCCGGCGCGCGAAGGGGGATTGCAAATACCACATACGTAATCGTCGTCTGGTGTATGGGCATGATTGACAAACTCAAGTTGGCAGGACGTACAAGTACTCAATTGGAACATGTTACTTTCGAAGAAACGTAACAGTGTCCAAGCTCGCGTCAAACCAAGAACTTGTTCACCGTTGGTACTTTCAATGTGTTCATTGTACAGACGATAGGCTTTGGTGAACGCGGTCATACGCTCAAGACCTTGATCTTCATGCAATCGACGATAGATTGAGTAGAACAAAGACGAATGAACATTGGGCATCCAGGTCATGAACCAGTCTGTCGAGAATGGCAATAAACCTTTCGGCGGCGACTCTCCGCGAACTTCTTTGTATAAGCGAACAAGACGACCACGGTTCAGTGTTACTTCTGATTCGAGTACTTGCAAGCGAGCGCCGAGTTCAATTAACTCGATCGCCAACTTAACTTGATTCATCTCTTCAAGAAGTTTCTTTTCCGACATCGACGGTTAAACACTCATTAACGCGTTGCTGCCATCAGCATCGCTAGGTGAGTTTCTTTCAAACCAGTTTCACGTTTGCTGCGCAAGATCGCTTCTAATTGTTCTGCGTTTTCCGCACAGGGACGCATCACGAATTGACCTTGCGTAGCCAACCAACCAATTTCTCGAACCGACAACGACTGAAATAAATCAGCCAGTTCAGCATTTAGCTTCAAACGAAACATCGCCGCTTCGCGATCTTCATTCAGCATTTGCTGCATTAGGTATAAATATGCAACGTTTAGCTCTTGGAACTCTTCCAACGTTTTTGTAAATGACAAAACCCTATCTCCTCTACACTCCGGGCGGAGTACAGCGCAATCGTAGCCCGTTTAAAGTAAGTTATTGTTTTTCTTATTGTAAATAATTACCAGTAGAGCTGTGACTTTCTCAATGAACAACCCAAAGCTACCGTAATGATATTTTGTAATCTTTACTATAACTTTACTTTCCAATCTAAAGCTAATCTACCGAGTTTAAGATCCCTTGTCACGCAAAAGATCATTGATCGATTGTTAACTACCTGACGAGCAACGAACAATAGTTAACCAAAGGTCGGTTGTTAACTGAACAGAAAGCGATTTTTATCGTTATTTTTAGTCATCATGATAGGAATTCTAGCACTTGTCTAGTGCTAATTTTGTATTCCATTAACAACTTATATACAAAAAATAGCGGTTCATCGCTCAGGTGAGTTTTCGGCGACATCATAAAGCCAGATCATCAGCTCTGCGATGATCTGGGTCAATGAATCAGGTAGGAATTCGTCAGGATTCAGCTCCATCAACAACGCCACTAACTCCGGTGCAGCATGACAATAAATCCCATGCTTTTCGGCTTCCGCGGCAATACGTTCGGCAAATTCACCGTAGCCCTGCGCTAGAATTTTGCTACGCTTCTCCATGGCATCATAACGAAGCGCTACCGCACTGCGGCGCCCGCGGGAATCACTCATCCGCCACCTCACTCACGTGACGTTCATCTTGCCCGACGTCTGTGAAAGTTTCATGACTGTCATCCACAGCCGCCTTCGAATCGGATTGGCGCACGACCTCAACGTCTTCATACTCGGTCCGGATTTGCACTTCATCCAAACCTAATGTCTGCAGGCGAACGCGTAATTTGTCTTCTTTGGATTCGAGCCGATCGATAATCCCCTCTGCGGCAAAAAACTGCAGGTCGAGGCGATTGTTGTACAAGGTAAATTTCAAGCGCAGCGGCCCAAGGTTCGTCACATCCAGAATCATATCTGTCTGCCAAGTACAGTGACGTATTGACGGCTTGCCCTGCTCCTTACTTTCTTCTTCACGATGGCGTAAAAAAGTCAGTGTCAGTGACATGAACAAACCGGTCCACAAATCACCCTCCCAGCGCAATGTCGGCAGTGCTAACATTTCCAGTTGCTGACGAACGGTGGGCTGTAAACTCTCCGGTATTAATTTTCCTTCAGCCAAGTCAGCACTCGAGAGCGCTGATTTCGCCAAAAACTGCGGATGCAAAGCTAACTGTGGACGTTCTAGATGCCCGCGATACCACTGTTTTAGCGCATGCTCGTAAAACAGGCCACTGTGGCGAATTGACTGCTGTAACCGTGCGGCCACGAGTGTCGATGAGGGTGTTTCTGCCGTCGCGAGGAGCGGAACTTTCGCCACGACAGCTTTCGCAAGCGACGGGTATTGGCCAATAATTTCAGCGATCGTTCGTCCGGTTTTGGTTAAATGCAGTTTCGTCGAAGTATTAGTCGCCGGTTCAGCCGGTATTTGCTGGGTAACCTGACCGCGTGAGCGGGTGTCAACAAATTGGCCTTTCTGTAGGATTGAATGGGGCTGGGAGTTGGCTCGAGAATCGGTGCGTGAGTCACTTTGCAAGGCGCGAGGGCCTTCACCGGGTTCGACATTACGTACAGGTTGATTCAGTTTTTGTTCCGACACATTGCCTTTCGGACCCAAAACCTGATGCAAAAGGGTATCAAGTAAAGGCGTAATGCCACTCATAACAACCCCCTTCGCACGGCTTTACAACTTATTGAGACAAGTAAGCGTCCTCAACCTGTTTCTTTTTTGACGCTGAGGAAATTAGCTTTTCAAGCTCTTCTCGGCGTGCCAATAAACGTTCACGAATTTCTTTATCCTGCTCAAGCAATTTGCGCAGTAATTCTAGTTTTGCCTCTTGCTGAGCTTCACTCAACATGGCATCGACTTCATAATTTTGCAGCTTCTCGACTTCAGAAACGTAGACCACCTCACTTTCGATCAGTGCGGCCCAGTCGTCGTTACGTGCATGCACAAGCATCGTATTAGAAAACTCGAGCAAGCGTTGATATGACTGAATCACGTCGCCTCCGTCCATTACTGGTTTTAAGTACGCTCTCGCACCCATGCTCACGCTCCTTGAGCGGTTGCGGCTTGCTGACCAATTTCTTTCCATGCTGATCCAATCTCATTTAAAAGTTGTGCCGCTTCGTCTAAAAGCTGTTCGTCATTACGAGCGTTTGCCTTTAAAAGCAGTTTCGCCACGTATTCATAAATACTCTCTAAACGTTCCGCCAATTCGCCGCCCTTCTCTTTATCAAGAGCTGCTAACAGGCCCATTGTCACGATATCTAATGCCTTACCAATGGACTTGCCTTTCTCTGCAATATTGCCATTGGCCATATGTAATTTTGCTGCTTTGATGGCACTTTGAGCTCCGTCAAAAAGCATAGAAATTAATTGATGAGGACTAGCCGAAAGCACATTACTTTCGACACTAACTCGACCATAAGCCGCAGCTCCACGCATCGCATACATCAGGCTACTCCTCTACTATTTTCTACCCATCTGGGCATTCATCAAATCAAACTGTTGCATCAAATAGGTACTTGTCGAATTCATTCGAGCGACCATGCTGTCTAGCTGCGAAAACTGGGTTCGGTAGCGGTCGACTGTCCTCTCAATACTTTCTTCCATGCGAGTAAAGCGGTCATCCAATCGTTTATTATTTGCTTCGAGCCCTTGTTTACTATTTAACAACGCGCCATCGCTACGAAGCATTTGTTCCAGTTGTGAGTTTAGAGAGCCACTTAGACCTGAGGCCGTACTTGTCCCGGCAAAAAATGTTTGTAAATCGGTCATGCGGCTGGCAGTTAACTCAGAGAGCTTAGTTTCATCAAGCTTCAATTTGCCGTCTATTTCGAGATCAATGCCGACATCTCGCAACATGCGCATCGCACCATCACCAACGCCTTCGGCCATTGTGTTGCGCAGCCGTTGTTGTATGCTGCGTAACGCTGAGTCGCCTAACAGTTGACCGCTGACACCACCCTCGCCACCAAATCGAGTTAATTCAGCCATCGTTGATTGCAGATTGTTGTATGTCTTTACAAAATCTGTAATTGCTGTTTCAGTCAATTCTGTATCACGACTTACTGTAACCGTTGAGGATCCTACTTCTTGTAAATCTAAGGTCACACCTTGAATAGCATCTTCAACACGGTTGGTCTGACTCGTAATCGCAATTCCATTGACTGAGAGTGATGCGTTTTTTGCTTGATTCTCGGTCGTTGTATCTAAGGCAGGCATTGAAGCCGCAAGGTCACCGCTAAAATCAATAGACGCCAATCCTGCGTCAGTGCCCGTAGTCGTTGAACTGAATACCAAACGATGCGGCTCAGCACTACCATCATTTACAATTGACGCTTGGACACCGCCATTAGCATTGTTAATTGCATCTCGAATCTGCTCTAATGAACTGCGAGTCGGATCAATTTCGATATCAAGCGTTTCTCCATTTCCGAAAGAAAATGAAACCATACCGCCACCGAGCTGCGAGGTTTTATCAGCAATACCCTCACTAGCAATGCTGTAAGCTTCGGCTCGACTGTTAACATTTACCGAAAAGTTGCCCGTTGGGGCATTTGATCCAGCGGCTGCAGTCACTGAGCTACCAGCTACAGAGCTTTGCACACCACGATAACTTGCAGGATCATTGAGCTTTTTTACGGCATCCTGAAATGAACTCAATGCGCTTTCAATTTTTCCGTAAGCGGATATCTTTGCTTGATTCACTTGTTTCTGTTGGACAATAGGCTGCAACTTCTGACGTTCAGCCGCTTTCAGCTGATCAAGAAGCCCATTAAGATCCATGCCGGATCCAATACCTAAAACAGAAATAGAAGCCATGATTAATCCTTTTACTCGTCTGACGAAAAAGATATTAGTCACTCTTTTAAGTCATCTTGCTAAGTTTGTCAGCTTTTCGTCAATATAAATGATAGAAAAGCGCCCAAAAAGTGGGCTTATTTGCATTATCGGCAGGGTTTAGGAATTCTTTAAAGATTAATAGTCGATGCCGAGCACAGACTTAATCGGGCCAAGTTTTTCCAGCGCAGTGCCGGTGACCGTATCACCGAGGTTATCCTGAGGGGGCTTGGTATCGGAAGTTAAAATTACTGTGTGAATATGACGCTTTTCATCCAGTCGGGTGACCCAGGCCAGCTGTCCGGACTCATAACGAATCAGCGACCCAACAGGAATGACACCAAAGTGGCGCACGTACGCTTCAATCCAAAGTTCGTCAAACTGCGTGCGATTATCCAATAGGTGTCGGTAGGTGTCCTCGGCAGTCATGCCTTCACGGTCAGCCCGCGGTCGACTCATTGCATCAATAACATCAACCACTGCCGCCATTCGCGGTAGCTGACCTAAATCACGTGCTTCAAGATTATGAGGATAACCTGAACCGTCCAAACGCTCGTTAATTTGCTCGACAACATTTTTTACCAGAACAGACGCCAACCATTTACACGTATCCATACGAGACATTACCAACTCAACATGAGACTGCATGCGCACATAGGAATCCCGTGTCAACGTGCTCGCTCGCCACAAGGAACTCGGCAACATGCCTTTACCAAGATCATGTACCATGGCACAGGCTGCGATTCCTTTAATGATATCGCGCGGAATACGGGCACGACTTTGGGCGAGATCAACCAACTTCATGGCGACACTCAAACCGTGTACTACCCACGGTGACTCCCGGTAAATGCAGCGCAGCGCAAACAACGCCTCTTCGCGATCGTCCGCTAAAATGTCCAACAGCCGGTCTGCATGAGCCGACAATTGCGTCGAATTGATTTTTTGGCCTTGATTTAAAGCCACCATTTGACTGTCAAGGTAACCAGCAATGCGCGCCAAACGCCGAGCCATCGGTGTCGCATATTTTTGCCCTTGACGACGACCGAGGAACTTCACTGCATCTTCTTTGACTTCGAAAAGTGCCGACGGTGTGCGGTCGTTGCCTTCTCCTGCGGTACGTGACGCTTCGCGTTCGATTTCACGAACAAATTCCCAAATCTGCTTTTCTTGGTCTTTCGTTATTTGGGTAAACTCGAAACCAACACCCAATACTTGTCGATCGGAGTCGGTTTTGACATGGCGAACATCACCAACAATCGGAAATACAGTCCCATTCGGAAAACAAATTTCCAGTTCAGTTCGCATTTGCGTAATCACTTTCGACGCACCGTCCTGAGCGAAGAATTCGACCAAGGCCCCCGTTGCTGACAGGTCTTTCAAGTCGCCCATTAGCTCAAAATATTTTTTCTCTGGCTCTTTCTCTGACTCTTGCTCAGCATCTGTTGTCTTGTTGTCCGCCTGACCACCTTTTACTTTTTTACTTTCTGCTTCTTGGGTGATTTTTTCGACATAAGGGTCGCTGGATTTCTTTTTCGGATCTGCCGATGAGTCAGCCACTGCGCCTTTTTCAGCAACCTTGTCACCGTCTTCACGCTGCAGTGCCTTTATTTCTTCGAGCTTTTTCGGGTTATCGACAGAAGGACGTTCCACGGGCGGTTTCTTTGCGGCCACAGCTTCCGGCGAAGTTGCCTTCACTCGTTCCCGGTTCGGCTCTTCTGCGCGAAGACGAACACCAACGTCCATACCAATTCGTAAGGTGGCACGAAACGCTGCTCGGCGCTGTTTTAAATCCAACCCTTCCGGCCATTTCGAGCGCGCCAGCAAACGCCCGTCTTTATCGGTAAAGGTTTCCATTTGCATCGGGGTGGAACGAATCAGCCCGGCGTGGCTTTGGCCCAATAGAATAAACTTCACGCCCCGGCGCAGCTTTGGTGCCAGCTCACGAATTGCTGTGAGGTCGAACTCAACAAATTCGTCTTCTTCGAGGTCGAGTAGGATAATCGGAAACGGCTTCGCCTCAGCAGTTGTCAGCTGAAGCGAGGCAGCGCCAGGTTGCGTCATGGTTTCAAGCAACGCCGCAACCTCGAGCTTACTGGAGACGGGTGAGTATTCTTCTTCCTGCACAATTGTTCCTTTAACAACAAATTCCTTGAACCAAGGTTCTTTTCACGCATGCCATTTTGCCCGAAACATTACAAAACAAAAGCGAAAACAACGCGAGTTCAAAGCGCTATTTTGTGGTTTCGGTGTTTTGCCAAGCCGGATATTCAAGCCAAGTACTCAAACAAATAGAAGTCCCTGTACCTTTTATATCGGCATGATCGACAAAAGCTAAAGGCAGAAAATCAGAAGAGCGAACTAGCGTCAATTCGGCGTCAGAGCAATTAATGAACACAAGTAAAAACAAGGGTGAGAAAAGCTCACGCACAGGATCATCAGAACACTTTGTAAAAATTTTTTAAATCAGTCCTAAAGTTTTTTACCGGGGTTCCGATAACAGTGTGTGACGGCAGGCCAACACGCCGGCCATTTTTGAAAACAGAAGGAATAAGACTATGTCAGTTATCAATACAAACATGACCGCGCTGATTGGTCAGCAAAACCTCCAGAAGTCACAGTCTTCATTGGCTACTTCTATGGAACGTCTGTCTTCAGGCCTGCGTATTAACAGCGCCAAAGACGATGCTGCTGGTCAAGCAATCGCTAACCGCATGACCGCGCAGATTAAAGGTTTAACTCAAGCCGCGCGTAACGCAAATGACGGTATCTCTCTAGCGCAAACTGCTGAAGGTGCATTGAACCAAATCAATGACAACTTACAGCGTGTTCGTGAGCTTGGCGTTCAGTCATTAAACAGCACCAACACCACAGAAGATTTAGCAGCGATTCAAGCTGAAATGGACGAGCGTTTCGCCGAAATCGATCGTATTGTTGAAGAAACCCAGTTTAACGGTGAAGCAGTATTTGACACCGGCGCTGCGTTTGTAATTCAAGTTGGCGCAAATGATGGTCAGACGATTGAAATTCTTGAACTTGATAGCACTACATTCGGTTCACAAAGTGCAACCGCTGGTGATAGCTTTGATATCTCTGCAATTGACGACATGATTGCCGGCGTTGACTCACTTCGTAGTGATCTTGGTGCGAAGCAAAACCGTTTAGAATCTGCTATCGAAAACATCAATACTACTGTTGCAAACCTTTCAGAAGCTCGTTCACGGATCGAAGACGCTGACTACGCTGTAGAGGTTTCAAACATGACGCGTGCACAGATCCTGCAGCAGGCTGGTACTTCTGTATTGGCTCAGGCTAACCAGGTTCCACAGTCTGTATTGTCACTACTTGGCTAATAACCACGGGACTACTCCCAACGGTTCTAGCACATCAAAGGCGCCTTTCGGCGCCTTTGTTATTTATGAAACTCTAATCATTCAATAATTCCGACCGGGCGCTCCATCGCATACCGCTGCACAACCTCATCCCCCACTTCAACCTCCGAATCAAGCTTCCCGCCACACGCCACGATCATCCTGGCTGATGCGTGGTTGCTTTTGTAGCAATGCACATGCACCTCGGTGATACCCATATTAGCGGCCTGCGCGAGCGTCAATGCTAATAAACGTATCCCGAGCCTGCGGCCGCGCTGAGAAGGTCGTATACCGAGGCCAATATGGCCGCCGGCATGGCGTATGCGGTCATTGAGGAAATGGCGTAGGTTCGACACACCGAGGATTTCATCGCCGTCCACCAGCCAGAACGTTGTTGACGGTACATATCCAGCCGGTAAGTTTGTGCCAGTGCGAAAGTCTTCGAGACGCGCCAGCAACTGGTCAAAGTCGCTGTCATCGAAATCGAGCGGGAACGGGTAACGCTCCTCGTCGCCTAACTCGCGAATATAGTCGCGGTAGCTTCGTTCGTAGTGTTTATTCGGTAATACCAAATGCATGCACTAATCCTAATTCCGTTGCTCGGCGCGCGCTTTTGATTCTGCCAACGACGGGACTCGCCAGGCAGCACGTTGTTCATCGGTGACCGCATCCGGCTGCACTTCGTAGAGCTCCCAGCCACCGTCGCTATTCACCTTAAATTGCGTGCCGTACCATTGCGGTTGGTCAAAGTACATGAGCAGGCGATCCCATGACGCGGCTTGCATCCAATGCGCACGCTCATAGCCTAAGGCCGCTGAAATAGTGGCAAAAGAGTGCGCCAAGCGAATGTCGTCCACGCTGTCGCCGTGCTGAAAAATAATCGCCGCATGAAAGTAGTCTGCGCCTGTTCTTATCTCGCCCTGAACCAGCATGACTTTGACCTGTGCTCGATTCTCCGCATCAATTTCTGAAATTTCATCCCATGACAAGTCCGGGTCTCGGCGGGCGTTTTGATCCGCTTCAAATAGCTGCTGCAATTCAACGTTGTCCTGAGCAGCCTCAGATGTCGGCATCCAAATAGATGTAGCTAAAATCAGCATTAGCAAATGCATTTTCATTGTTCATTCTCCATTGTGCGTAATCACCACACTATCACACAATATTTGACCCAAACCCACCTAATCCATCCACCCGTTAACCACGTAATCAAAACAAACCTTAACCCTAAGTAGTAATATGCAGCTAACGATTTTCTATGACGGTGGTTGTCCACTGTGTGTTCGCGAAATGCGTCACCTCAAGCGGTTAGACAAGCATCAAAAAATGGCGTTTGAAGACATTAATGCGGGCGATTTCAATCAGCGCTATCCGCAGGTCTCGTTTACTCGTGCTAATCAAATATTGCATGGTATGAATGCCGATGGCGAGATGCTCTATGGTTTAGACGTCACCCATGCAGCATGGTCATTAGTCGGTCGGGGTTGGCTCACCGCGCCGCTGCGCTGGCCATTGATTCGCGGGCTTGCTGACAAAGGCTATTTATTCTTTGCGCGCAATCGCAACAGCATTTCCAAGTTACTCACTGGCAAAAGCCGTTGCGATGTGTGCTCAATTGAGTAATTAGCCACAATCGCTCGCGCGAATCGTCACACTCGTAATTTGGTTGCCGTCGTTGCCGCGATAGACATAGATGGTATCAATGTCATTATCAAGGAATCCGGCCATATCTTCTGACGAGCACAGCTCCTGCAACAGCAAGGGTTCAATGGCTTGCAGAAACAGTTCAGGGTCGAGCTGATCGGCGGTATAACCGACTAAAGTGTATAAGTATAAGAATGAGCGTTTCAGTGCAATCGTGCTATCAAGGCGAGTGTCATCATCGACCATGATTGGCGTCATTTGGTTCATTTCATTGGCCACAGCAATTAGGCTTGATTGAATCTCGTCGTCACTGAGTAATTCCTCTGCTTGGGCATTGAAAGACATCATAAGCAGAGCTGCTACGCCCAAAACTAAATGTTTCATTAAAAAATCCTTGTCGTTGTGTTATTTGTCTGCAGCATATCTCAACTCGTGCGCTTGCACTAGCATTCCCCTGCTCGCTCGATATAATCGTCTCAAACCCTTCGCTAGGACGCTGATTATCATGCCATCTCACGCTCAACATGAACGCCTCGGTCGCGGTATTATTTTTATGATTCTGGCCGTATTTTGTTTTGCCTTGATGGACGTGGCGATGAAAGAGCTCGCCAGCCGCATGAGCGCCATGCAAGTGTCCTTCTTTCGGGGCGCGACGTCGCTGCCGTTTGTCTTACTGTGGTTGGTGATCAGTAATCGGTTGCCGCGCATTAAGCCAAACAAGTGGCATCTGCATGTCGTGCGCGGCGTGGTCAGTGTCGCCTTCCTCACCTTAACGGTGATTACCCTACGCGAGCTGCCCTTGGCCAACGCCTATGCGATTTTCTTTGTCGCACCCTTGCTAATTACCTTATTGTCGGTGCCCTTGTTGAAAGAAAAGGTAGGGATACATCGTTATAGCGCCGTTGCGGTTGGCTTTGTTGGTGTGGTGATTATGCTGAATCCGAACGCCATGGGATTCTTTTCCTATGGGGTCATCACCGGTTTACTGGCAACCCTCGGTTACGCACTGATTATGGTCATGGTGCGGTACATGCATCGCAGCGAAACGTCCGAGTCGCTGATGTTCTTTTTTGTTTTAAGTTTGAGTATTGGCTGTGGTTTTTTTGCTTTGTTTGATTGGCGGCCGGTGCAATTGCAAGATATGCCTTGGCTGTTTGGTTTAGGCGTTTCCGGGGCAATTGCCCAGTACCTACTTACTGAAGCGTATCGCATGGCGCCACCTTCATTACTGTCTTCGTTTGAATACACCGCAATGATCTGGGCGTTGGCACTGGGGTATTTGCTCTGGGGTGACTGGCCCGGTCCCTATGTCTTATTGGGTGCAGCAGTCGTTATCGCCAGTGGCATTTATATTAGCCATCGCGAAGCGGTGAAAAATAGTGCAATTAAGAAAACTGAACTGCCCTAAGACCCGATTGGCAGAAAAGACAGACCTGCGGTACACTTTTTCAACATAAAATATACTGCATTAACAATTGATTACAGTTTTTCACGCATTTTGTCGTTAAGTTTTGTAAGCAAATTCCGATAAGCAGATTATCCGATCTAATATGGATTAGAATCGAATTACATAGGAAGACTCACTATGACAACACCCATTAGTGAACTCTCAGGAAATTGGGCAGCGTCGTTTGCTGCGTCTGAAAAGCAACGCGCGGAAAAAGTCATGCAGCACTTGCCTGCGACCAAAGGCAACGAAACAGCCGCGCAAAAAATGACCGCGGAGCAGCTGGTACCGCCATTACAGCAAATCAACGAAGTCTTGAACCCCTATGGTGTTCAATTTCAGATTTCGGATGGTGAGCCTGTGGTCGTGCAGATTATTGACACCAAATCCGGCGATGTGATTCGCCAAATTCCGTCGGAAGAAGTTTTGCGAGCCGCTCAGCAGCTCAATGACTTGCGCGGTGTATTAATTAACGGCGAAGCTTAACCTGCCAATAAGATCAAAAAAGGGAGGCCTTCCTCCCTTTTCCTCGTGTCTCAATGACCAGCATTAGACATTCATATTCATCACTTCTTTGTACGCATTTACTAAACGGTTACGCACCTGCACACCCATTTCAAATGCCAGTGACGCTTTTTGCGCATCGACCATCACATCGTTCAATTGCACACTCGGATCCCCAAGCTGAAATGCTTGGGTTTTCGCAGCTGACGTCTGTTGTAGCTCGTTGATTCGGTTAATCGACGCCTTCAACTCGGTCGCAAAGCTGCCCTGCGGCTTTTCCAATTGCGCAGCCGCTGCGGTTACATTTGGCTTTTGGCCAGTCGCTTGGGTCTGCAACGTCTGCATCTGTTGTAAGGCGGCTTGAATACCAGAGACACTCATGGTGTTTCCTCTCTATTCCATTCACTCGTCGCGCGAGTCGGTTTTCTCAATGCTGCATAGATTAGCAGTTCATCACGCAAGTAAAGGGTTTAAATAAAGCAAAAAAAGTCGCTTATTTGGCGCTTTGATTTGCTCTCGCCTCGGCATAATGGCAAGCACTAAAAAAGCCTCTATCGAGGTTTTCGGTAAGCAACTCAATGTACCCGTAAGCAACAAAGACGCGATGAATTCATGGAAACAACGGTAAATCAACAAGCCCAAGGCACTGTAGCGCCAAGCGCCAACCCCGCCGTCGACAAGGCGCTCGGGTTGCTGCGCAGTAACGCCTTGCTCCCGCTACTGATCGGTGGTGCGGCATTCATTGCTGTCGTTGTCGCGCTGATTATGTGGGCAACCACGCCTGAATATCGCGTTTTATATTCGAATTTGTCTGAAGCTGACGGTGGCCGCATTGTCAGCGAACTGGAAAGCCAACGTATTCCCTATCAGCTTACTGCCGGCGGCAGTAGTATTATGATTCCTGGCAATCAGGTGCATCGTGTGCGATTGAGCATGGCGGAGCAAGGGCTTCCTGCCGGCGGTAATGTTGGTTTCAGTCTGATGGACAACCAAGCCTTCGGTATCAGTCAATTTGCCGAGCAAGTTAATTTCCAGCGCGCACTCGAAGGCGAACTCGCCAGATCGATGGAGTCACTGGGGCCGGTTCACCGCGCTCGAGTGCATTTAGCCATGGCCAAGCCGTCCGTCTTTGTCCGTGAGCGTGAGCCAGCAAAAGCCTCTGTCGTACTGAGCCTGCATGCAGGTCGTGTGCTTGGTGAAGGTCAAGTGACCGCGATTGTGCACATGGTTGCAAGCTCTGTACCGGAACTCACCGCAGACAATGTCACCGTGGTTGATCAACACGGTAATTTATTGTCCACCAATGGTCAAAAATCCGACCTAACCGGCACTGAATTAACCTACACCCAGGAAGTTGAGCGGAATTTCCAGCGTCGCATTGAAGATATTCTAGCGCCGATTCTGGGTCGTGAAAATGTCAAAGCACAAGTGGTTGCGCAAATCGATTTCTCGCGCATTGAAGAAACTTCAGAACGCTATACGCCGAATCAAACTCCTGAAACCGCGGCAGTCCGCAGCATTCAAAGTAATTTGTCCTATCAACGCAACGGCGAAAACACCGGCGGTGTTCCTGGCGCACTGAGCAACACGCCTCCGGGCGTCGTTACTGCACCGATTGAAACGGAAGCCGGTGTTGAGATGATGCAAGGCGAAGCCGCTGCGAATCCAAACAACGTTCGCCAAGACAATATTGTCAACTACGAAGTAGACCGCAATATTGCCCACATTCAACATCAGCGCGGTCGGTTACAGCGCTTATCTGCAGCTGTCGTGGTTAATTACCGCAACGGTTTTAATGAAGAAGGCGAGTCGATTCTAATCCCTTTGGCACCAGAGGAGATTGACCGTATCGACCGCCTCGTTCGTCAGGCCATGGGCTTTAGTAACGAGCGTGGCGATCAACTTGAAATCGTCAACAGTGCGTTTGTTGAAGACAGTACACCAGCGTTTATTCAGCGCGAATGGTGGCAGGAGCCTGAGGTACAAGCCCTCATCGTGCAAGCCACACGTTATTTCCTTGCTGGTTTAGGTATACTTTTGTTCTACCTGTTAATTCTTCGACCTATTCTAAGAAAACGCTTCGGCACTGTTGAAAAGGTACGTACAAAAGAAGAGGCTGACGCAGCCGACGCCGACCTTGAAGATTTAACTGCGAAGCGCGGTCGTTTACGCGCAATTGTCGGCAATGACGACGATGATACTGAGGCTGCCGAAAAAGCCGAAGATGTTGAAGAAATGACCTTCAACTGGCCGAAGAAGAAAGACACGCGCGCTTATGAAAACGCGCTGAAGAAAACCCAAGAAGTTGCCCGCCAGAAACCACGTCAGGTTGCACGCGTGGTGCAAAATTGGTTAGCGGAGGATGAACATGTCCGAGATTAATGCAGCGACGCAAGAAAAAATCGCTAATATGACCGGCATCCGCAAAGGTGCAATTTTACTGTTGTCACTCGACGAAGATACCGCTGTTGACGTGTTTAAGCACTTTACGCCGCAACAGATTCAAAAAATCAGTAAAGAGATGACCAAGCTGCAAAATGTTTCGCGCGACGAAATTAAATGGGTTCTTGAGCAATTCCACGCTGAAATGGAAGAAATGCCGCCCGTGGACGAATACGACGGCTATATTCGCTCGGTTCTTACCAAAGCGCTAGGAAGCGAGCGGGCGTCGTCACTGATTGAAGACGTGCTTGATCAAAAAGCTGGAAACTACGGCATTGACGCATTGAATCTCATGGACTCGCAGGAAGTCGCAGAACTCATTCGCGACGAGCACCCGCAGATTATTGCAACGATTCTAATTCATCTCGACCGCCAGCAAGCAGCTGGCGTGTTGGAAGTGTTCGAAGAGCGTTTACGCAACGACGTCGTTCTGCGTGTTGCAACCTTTACCGGTGTGCAACCAGCTGCTTTGCAGGAATTGACCGAAGTACTTGGCGGCATGCTTGACGGCCAGAATCTTAAGCGGAGCAAAATGGGTGGAATTCGGACTGCCGCTGAAATTCTTAACCTTCTTAACGGTAGCCAAGAAGACACAGCGCTGGAAAATATTCGTGCATTCAACGAAGAGTTGGCGAGCAAGATTGTCGACGAAATGTTCCTTTTCGAGAACCTTATCGAGCTCGACGATCGCAGTGTTCAAGTGCTACTCAAGCAAATCGACACCAACTCGCTGGTTATTGCCCTCAAAGGCTCCGAAGCCGACTTGGTCGACAAGTTCTTGCGCAATATGTCGCAACGAGCGGCGCAGTTGGTGCGCGAAGAAATGGAAACGCGTGGTCCAGTTCGCTTGTCGCAAGTGGAAACCGAGCAGAAGGCGATTTTGGCAATCACACGCCGTCTGGCCGACTCGGGCGAAATTATGCTGAGCAGCGGAGACGATACCTATGTTTAAGCCTTTCTCGCCACAAGACCTTAAAAAGGTGGATGCGGATCAGCAAACGATGGCGCTTCCTGACGATGATCAGGCAACACCCATTTATGCTGGCGACGAATGGCAGCGTTGGTCGCTTGACTCATTAAAAGCCAAGCTGGCCCATGCGGGTGGTCAAAAGGAAAGTGAACCGAAACACCAAGGTCGCTTTGTTCGCGATGCCGAACTTGCGGCTTTAAAAGAGCAAGCTCGCCAAGAAGCTTGGGAGCAGGGTCACGCTGAGGGTTATAAGGCTGGCCATGAGGCAGGATACAGCGACGGCGCTCGCGAAGCTAAGGCTGCAGTTGAAGCCGAGAAAGCGACACAAATTGCTGCCGTGGTGGAGCCATTACAGCAACTTGCTGAGCAATTTAGCCAAGCACTTGCATTGGCGGATACCGAAGTAGCTGACCAGTTAGTTGAATTAGCCATCACCGTCGGCACTGAACTTGCACGGCAGCAGATCGCGAATGATCCAAGCCATATCGTCGAGTTGGTGCGCGAATTGCTGCACGATGAATCACCTTTCAATGACAAAGCCATGTTAATTTTACATCCAGACGATCATGCATTGATGCAGCAGCATTTGCACGATGATCTCAAACAACATGGCTGGAAAATGATGGCAGACGATCGCATCACTCCCGGCGGCTGCAAGGTCAGCAGTAAGCTCGGTGAACGTGATGCAACCTGGGAGTCACGCGTACAAGCTATTCAAGAACAAATGCGCAAGCGTGAGGTGGATTCGAAATGAGTCGTTTGCACACCTCCGAACAACGTCACTCAAACTGGAGCCAAGTGCTGCAGAAAGTGCGTGGTCGTGTGCAGAATGCCTCAACCATTATTAACAGTGGCCGTGCGGTTCGCGCCACAGGCATGGTCATTGAGGTCGTCGGTCTCGAGTTGCCTGTGGGTAGTGCTTGCCGTATCGAAGTCAGCACATCGGCGCATGGTGAACCCACGTATTGTGAGGCGGAAGTCGTCGGCTTCGCCGGTGATCGTTCATTCTTGATGCCGTTAGAAGAAATTCATGGTTTAACCCCCGGTGCACGCGTTCTACCTTTACAAACCAGTGGTCAGTTTGAAGGACGTCGCTTCCCAATGGGTCGCGGATTACTGGGTCGTGTCGTCGACGGTAGCGGTAAGCCGTTGGACAACCAAGGACCAATTAAAGACTCGCGCTTCGCACCGTTAACCTCAAAAGTCTTAAATCCGATGTTACGTGCTCCTATCGAGTCGTCCATTGACGTCGGTATTCGCGCAATTAATTCGTTGTTAACGGTCGGTCGTGGCCAGCGTATGGGCTTATTTGCTGGGTCTGGCGTTGGTAAGTCGGTGTTACTTGGTATGATGGCCCGCTTTACTACAGCTGATGTAATCGTTGTTGGCTTGATTGGTGAGCGTGGACGCGAAGTTCAAGATTTTATTAACAACATTCTCGGTGCTGAAGGTTTGGCACGTGCTGTAGTTGTTGCCGCTCCGGCAGACACTTCACCTTTGCAGCGTCTGCAAGGTGCATCATACGCTACGCGAATTGCCGAAGACTTCCGCGACCAAGGCCTCGATGTCTTATTGATTATGGACTCGCTCACCCGTTACGCCATGGCGCAACGGGAAATTGCGCTAGCGATTGGTGAGCCACCGGCAACCAAAGGCTATCCACCTTCGGTTTTTGCCAAATTGCCTGCTCTGGTCGAGCGTGCCGGTAACGGCCCTGCAGGTGGCGGCTCGATCACTGCATTTTATACCGTACTCACTGAAGGCGACGATCAACAAGACCCCATCGCCGACAGCGCTCGTGCTATACTTGATGGACATATTGTCCTGTCGCGCGCGTTAGCGGAGTCCGGTCATTACCCAGCAATTGACGTCGAGTCGTCTATTAGTCGAGTGATGAATACCGTGGTACCTGAGAGCCAAATTCAACAAGCGCAGAAGTTCAAAAAACTATTTTCAATTTATCAGCGCAACCGCGACTTGATTAGCGTCGGCGCTTACAGTCCGGGACACGATCCGTTATTGGATCAAGCCGTGAATATCTATCCGCGTTTAGAAGCATTTTTGCAGCAGGGACATACCGAGGGAGCCGATCAAGCCAGTTCGCTTGACGCACTCACCCATGTGATTGGAGGGATACAGTAATGGCCGCAACCGCACTCGATACCTTGACCGACTTGGCTCGTGAAGCACGTGATAAAGCGGGCATGCTGCTGGCAAACGAGCGTAAAAGCCAGCAACAAATCGAACAGCAACAAGAAGTGCTGATGAACTACCGTGCTGAGTACGCAAGCCAATTACAGCGCCTACTCGTTGACGGCATTGACCCTGTTACGCTGCAAAATTATCGTCAGTTTTTGATGTCGTTGGACGATTCCATTCAGCAAGCAAGTCGGGCGTTACAGCAACAAAATCAAAAAGTTTTGCACACCCAGAAAAGCTGGCAACAACAACAGAAAAAACTTTCGTCATTTACCACATTAAGTGAGCGTCGCGCTGCCGAGTTGCGTCTTAAAGAGTCGCGCAAAGAGCAACAGCAAACTGACGAATTCGCCAATCAGAAATTTGTACGTGGTGGCCTATCCCTGGTTCGCTTCGAAGGTGAGGATTAAGCATGTTTGATTTATTAATGGCATTGCCTCCGCAAGGCTCAGCACAATCAACGAGTTCTGGGAAACCGTTGACCTTGGGTGCCAATGATCTACCTGCTCAAACACCATTCTCGCAGGTGCTAAAGCAACGCTATGTTGGCGCTCCGTTAGATTCAAGCCGGCCGGCACCCGCTGCGTTATTGCCAACACCTGTCGCTGAAGAAATTGCCGCGGTGTTGTCGCAAGCGCAATCACATCAGCAGTCTGATTTAGACGTGCTATCCCCCACTGTTGAGTTACCTAACGTCGCCGAGGAATTGCCGGACGATTCGTATTTTGTTGAGCACAAAGACGAGCCTGCAGCAACGATGCAGCCCGTTGAACAATCAACTTTAGTGCAAGCTGATCGCAGCAATCCGCAAGTTAGTCAGTTGACGGTAGAGACTTCACAGCCTCGCGTTACAGAAGAATTGCGCAAACCGGTCGTCACCGCGACTCCCCAGCCAATTCGAGCTGATGCTGGTAATCCCGAACCGATTGCGCAAGAGTTGCGCAAGCAGGTAGAGCCAGCACAGCCACAGCCCATTCGCGCTGGGGTAGAGGCTGCACAACCAGCTCAGCCAATCCCGAGCCGCTTGACGGTTGAGACCAATCAGCCGCTGCCGCAAGAACTGACGAAAGCCGCGCAACCAGCTCAGCCAATGCCAAGCCGCTTGACGGTCGAAACCACCCAGCCGCTGCCGCAAGAACTGACGAAAGCCGCGCAACCAGCTCAACCAATGCCAAGTCGCTTGACGGTTGAGACCAATCAGCCGCTGCCGCAAGAACTGACGAAAGCTGCGCAACCAGCTCAACCAATGCCAAGTCGCTTAACGGTCGAGACCATTCAGCCGCTGCCGCAAGAACTGTTAAAACAAGCGCATCAACCAGCAGCCATGTTAGCTCGGATTGAAAACTCGCTAGCACAATCGGCACGATTACGTGAGACACCAGCTGCGCAGGCAAGCATTGCAACAATGCCGCAAGAAATTCAAACTGCGGACACAACGTGGGTTCGCCCGCTGGCAAACTCGCTGTCGGCAACCGCTGAGCCATTGGTTTCCGCCACCGTTGCCCAGCAAGCCCCACAAACCAGTTTTGTCGCTGCTAACGGCGCCGCCGCAGAAGCACAGGTCAACCCTGTAACAACCAGTTCAAGTGAGCTGAACATCGCCCCGATGCAAACCGCGAGCGCGGCCCCAACACCAACGACCACGTTGAGCGCACCGTTGGCGACGCCTGCATGGCAAGCACAGCTCAGTCAGCAAGTCAGTGAACAAGCACAGCAAATCGTCAATATGCGCGTGCAAAATGACCAAACCGTTCGCCTACGTTTGCACCCGGCTGAACTTGGCCCGTTAATGATTAGTATGAAGGTTGAAGACCAGTCGGCACAGTTACAGTTTGTGTCGGGGCATAGTCAGGTTCGTCAAGCTGTTGAGCAAGCGTTACCGCAATTGCGCGAGATTCTCGCTGAGCAAGGTATCGAGCTGAGCCAAAGTTCGGTGCGTGATCATGGCGCCCACGATCAGCATCAAGAACAAAGTCACAGTAATCCACAAACGCATGGTTTAGAATCAGAAACATTGGCCGATAATAACAGTAAGTCTGAATCAATTTTGGCAACAGAATTGACGGTCGGCCTAGGTCGCGTCAACGTTTTCGCTTAATTGAAAGGGAAAATAAGGGCTAGAAGGTCCTTTATTTGAGCCTTTGAAGTAAGCACAAGCCCGCATAATAGAATGAAATACAAGCAAGGATAGTTGCATGGCAAAAGCACAACCACAAAAGAAAGATAGCGGTAACAAGCAAAGCCCGTTGGTTCTAATTCTCACCGGCTTGGTTGTGTTACTCATTGCCGTTGTTGGTCTGAATACTTGGCTATTAATGGAAACCCGGACAACGACATTAGCTGCAATCCAAGGCCAATTAGGTCCTGCTGAACAGGCCCATACACCAGTTTTGGTTAAACTAGAACCGCTATCGGTTAATTTGCGCAGCGATCAATTTGGACCGCGAATTTTGTACACCGCTATTTCTCTTGAAGTGCAAGACGGGATTAGCAAAGACACCATTATGGCAAATATGGCGCAAGTTCGTAGCCGGTTACTCTTACTACTATCAGGCATGAATGCCGAATATATCAGTAATCATGAGGGTAAAGTTGATTTGGCCAATTTGGTTAAACAGCGTCTGAGTGAGCCTTATGGTAATGGCCAAGAGATTCTTATTCATGATGTACTCTTTACTGAGTTCATTGTGCAGTAAAAAGTTAAGCAGTCACTAAAGAGGGCCGGTGCTGAGCCGTTCCGCGGAGTAAGTATGTCAGGCGACAAACCGCTTTCACAACACGATATTGACGAGCTATTAAGTTCGATATCGCGACCCAAACAACCTGCGCAGGAGATTAAAAGCTCCTCGCGTCAGGAGCGTTCGAGTCGAGTAAAGCAAAAAGATGTCAATGAGCGACCATTTGACCCAGGTTCACAACACCGTGTGGTTCGTGAGCGCCTGCATACGTTGGAAATTATTAACGAGCGTTTCGCCCGTCAATTCCGTATGAACTTGTTCAACTTGCTCCGCCGAAACGCGGATATCACCGTTGAATCGGTTCGTTATCAACGTTTTCAGGATTTCTCCGACGAAATTCCCAGCCCGATCAACCTAAATATCGTGTCCATGAAGCCATTGCGTGGTTCTGCCTTGATTGTATTCCCGCATAACATGGTGTCCATGATCGTCGAAAACTTATTTGGCGGCGATGGTCGGCTCATTACGCGAAATGATACCCGTGAATTTACTGCCACCGAGCAACGAATTATAAACCGGGTGCTTAATTTAGCCATGGACGCCTATCAAGAAGCATGGCGTACCGTATACCAAATCAAGATGAGCTACATTCGCTCGGAAATGCAGGCCAAATTTGCAAGTATCACAACCTCACCGAGTGAGCTGGTGGTTAGTACTACTTACCATTTGGAAGTCGGTCATTTAGAAGCTAACTTCAATATCGTCATGCCCTACTCCATGATCGAGCCCTTGCGCGATCGCTTAACCAATTTACGCGCGGACGGTTCAAGTGCTTCAGACTTAGCTTGGCGCCAACGCTTCAGTAAAGAGTTGCAAGAGTCCGAGGTCGAGTTAGTCACCGAGTTTGCCCAAATACCTGTACGCCTGCCACAAATCATGGGGCTCAAAGTCGGAGATGTGTTGCCTGTCGACTTACCATCTTCGGTAACCGCAACCGTCAGCGGCATTCCCGTGCTAGAGTGCGATTTCGGTGCTTCGAGCGACCGCAGAGCGCTGCGTGTGAAAAAGGTTTTAGAAAACCATGTATTACCTACCCGCAAAAGGGAAGTAGGCTCGGTATTTGCCGCTCCTGCTGAGGATTTTGAAAATGACTGATACACCAAAGAACGAAGAGCAACAGAATACCCCAGAAAGCTGGGACGATGCCGCGCAAGAAGAAGGCTTAGGTGGCAAAGCCAGCGACGCGGTTTTTAAGCCTTTAGAAAGTAACGCATCGAACTCTGGAGCAGCACATGACCTCGACATCATTATGGACATACCCGTGCGCCTTAGTGTTGAGCTTGGCCGCACTCGCATAACCATTAAACAGCTACTAGACTTAGCTCAGGGCTCGGTGGTCGAACTCGATGGCTTGGCCGGTGAGCCTATGGATATTCTCATTAACGGCTACTTAATCGCACAAGGCGAAGTGGTTGTTTTGGATGACAAATACGGTATTCGGATTACTGAAATTGTCACACCTGCGGAGCGCGTACAGAAACTGAATCGATGAGTACTTCTTCAGCATTGATCAACCAAACACAGACCAGTAGCGACTTGACTGCTGGTTTAGCTACATTGGGTAGAGTGTCCTTTACGCTACTCTTTATTATTGCTTTTATTCTGCTCTGTGCGTGGCTTATTCGCCGCTTCGGTAGCGGTTACTTACCCGTAGCCGGTTCGGCAATTCGGATTGTCGCTAGCGCAAACGTCGGCCCAAAAGAAAAGGTCATGATTGTCGACCTACTCGATAAGCGCTTGGCCATTGGCGTTACCGCTCAACAAATTACATTACTGAGAGAAAGTGAAATTCCAGCCGATGCGGAGCAAGTCGACGTCAACACGCAAGCCGCTTCTCCGGGGTTTTCTCAATTATTGCGACGTTCATTGCAGCGCAACAAAACCGAGGAATAACATGCAATTTCGGTTACTACTGGGTGTCCTTGCACTGCTAATTCTTGCTTTATTGCCGCTTGACGCATTCGCCCAAAGCCTACCAACGATTACCAGCCAAACCGCAGAGGATGGCAGCCAACAGTGGTCTGTGCCGTTACAAACCCTATTATTGCTGAGCAGCATGGCATTTTTGCCGGCCATGCTGTTGATGATGACCAGCTTCACCCGCGTGATTATTGTCTTTGGTTTATTGCGGACCGCCATGGGTACCCAGTCAGCACCACCCAACCAAGTGTTGCTCGGACTCGCCTTATTTTTAACCTTTTTCATTATGTCGCCGGTACTCAGTCAGATTTACGAGATTGCTTGGGTTCCGTTAACCGAAGACACGATTACCTTTGAGCAATTTATTACCTTAGCCAGCGAGCCATTACGGGAATTCATGTTGGCCCAAACTCGCCAGGACGACTTAGCCTTGTTTGTTCGCTTAGCTGACATTGGCCCTGTTGCCGGTCCGGAAGAGTTGCCGATGCACGTATTAATTCCGTCGTTTGTGACCAGTGAATTAAAAACCGCATTCCAAATCGGCTTCACGATTTTTATTCCGTTTCTCATTATTGATTTGGTTGTCGCCAGTGTTCTGATGTCACTTGGTATGATGATGGTGCCACCGGCAACTATTTCACTACCGTTTAAGCTAATGCTCTTTGTGTTAGTGGACGGCTGGCAGTTGCTGGTGGGCTCTCTAGCACAGAGCTTTTTCGTATGACGAGGACTGAGCGATGAATCCAGAACAGGTCATGACGATCGCTTATCAAGGGATGCGGGTTGCGCTTTACCTCGCTGGCCCACTGCTTCTTACCGCATTGGTCATTGGTTTAACCGTCAGTTTGTTTCAAGCCGCCACTCAGATCAACGAGATGACCCTTTCGTTCATTCCCAAGATCCTCGGCGTCGTGATTGTCCTCGTTATTATCGGTCCGTTGTTGTTGCAACTCATTATGGACTTCACCCGCGAGCTGTTTACCAATATTCCGCTCATGGTTTCCTAGGCCTCGACAATGATCGAGGTGACCTTCTCACAGCTTCAAGAATGGATTGCTGCGTTCTTCTGGCCGCTCGTCCGCATTCTTGGCTTTATGGCCATAGCGCCGATTCTAGGCCACTCCCGCATCCCCAATCAGCTTAAACTGGGCTTTGCTGCCATTTTCGCAATAGTAATCAGCCCTATTCTACCGCCGATGCCGGATGTGCCGTTATGGTCTTGGGCGGCGTTTGGGATTATTGTCGAGCAAATGTTGATTGGCGTCGCTATTGGCTTGGTGATGCAGATTACCCTTGCCGTGGTGATGGCCGCGGGTGAATTTATCGGTCTACAAATGGGCCTCGCGTTTGCGACCTTTTTCTCGCCCGACAGCGGCACCAACAGTATGATTTTATCGCGCCTGCTACACACGTTCGCGATGCTCATGTACCTCGCACTCAACGTGCATCTCATGATGATCGAAGTACTCGCGTTTTCTTTTCAGAATTTGCCTATTGGTACTTCGGGTCTCAACCTTACTGCTTTCGAAACCCTAGCGCGATTTGGTAGCATTGTCTTTTTGAGCGGCATTTTGCTTGCACTTCCAGTGTTCGGCGCCTTACTCATCATCAATATCACATTGGGCATTCTGAATCGTTCAGCACCACAATTAACCGTTTTCTCCATCGGTTTCCCACTGTCGTTGACCATGGGCTTGTTCTTGCTAATGATCTTAACCACGAATCTCGGCGGGTTCTTACAGACCTTGTTTGCTCAAGGGGTTTCTTTCATTGATGAGCTAATTAACGCTCTCGCGCCACTACCCCAGTAAAAAAACCCAGCATCGCTTTCGCTGTGCTGGGCTCTAAACACTTTAATTCGAAGGTTAACGAAGGTAATCGAAAAGACTCATACTCGTAATATCGACAAACGTTTTCTGCGCCGCCTGAAGACCAACCATGCGCATACTATAATCTGATGCTGCTGCCACATAATCGAGGTCAACTAAGTCTGAAAGCGTTTGCTCATAAGCGAGTAACCGGTTCTTGGCGACTAAATCAAGTGTATCCAGCTCGTTTAAGCGTGAGCCCACAGAAGCGCGACGTGTTAACGTATTGTCCAGCATTTGATCAAGTTCACGCATGGTCTCACTGAGAACATTGCGCTGTGAGGCGCGACCTTCGACTGTTTCTGTTGTACTGCGTAGTGCTGCAATTGCGTCTTCCATACTCCGAAATAAGTTCGGATCCATTTGATTTGCCCGTCCGGCAGTCAAACCATCACCATTACTGGGTTGACCCGAGAATTCAAGGCGAACGCCTGCATAATCAATGGCTTGGCCTTCGCTCCAAGCGCCGGTTGCTACCTCTGTGCCGTCTACCAATACCGAGTAAGTTGTTGCACCAGCGCCGTCGACGGCAAAATTAACGTTAAAACGCTGACCGAAGTTGGGATCCGAAGTATCAATCACATCTAAGCGCTCAATCACCAGCGAGCCTGCGTTCCCCGCATCAACCTTGCGGTGATAGGTTGTGACACTGGGTGCCGACGCAAACAATCGCTCAGCGGTATCTCGCACTACCATAGTGCGATTGTCGTCAATAAATTGCTCGCGAGGCTCAATGCCATCAACAAACTGAGCCCGACCATCAACTCGTATGATAGGCGCTGAATCGTCTTTTTGGCCGGCAAATAAGAAACGTCCCACTCCGTCGGTGACATTGGCTTGACCGATCATGGCTTCATAGATGCCCTCAAGTTCGGCAGCGATCGAGCCTTTGTCGAGGTCACTAACAGTCTCGCTCGAAGCCTGTACCATCAGCGTTTTCGCGCGGGTAATCATATCACTCAGACCGTTTAATACGCTTTCTTGCTGGGACAAGTTGTTGCGAGCAGACACGCGTGAATCAAGTAATTGTTGCGTGGTCGCTTTTGACTGCATAACGTTAACCGCGCGGGAGGCCGCCTGTGGATCATCGGAAATATTCACGACTCGGCGACCGGTTGCCAGCTGATTGCCCACCTTCATGAACGCACCTTGCTGCTGGTTCATGGATTTGACATTTTGGTCAAAAATAATCTGTGTACTTATCCGCATCGTTTCACCTATTTATCGAACTAGCGCAGTTGCAGCAGCTCTTCCATGATTGTAATGCCGGCCTGAATCACTCGTGCGTTTGCTTGATAATACTGCTGATATAACATGAGATTGGCTGCTTCTTCGTCCAAGTTAACACCTGATTCTGACTGTTGAATCATTCGCAGCTGATCGGTTAGACCTTCTTGCGCCGTTAAGTTGGCATTCAAAACGCTAATACGCGTCCCTGTGTCACTGACAATCGCGGCATAAGCTTGAGTGAACGTTGCTGAACCGCCGACAATCGTTTGATTTTGCAACGCTTGCATGGCCATCGCATTGCTATTATCACCGCTGTTACCTGACTGCGCTGCAGCCAGTTCCGCACTGTCACTAAGATTGACTGAAAATTCACGCGCAACATTTTGCACGGGATAGATTCGGAAACGGTCGCCATTTTCGGGTGTACCGCTGACTTCCATCGTCAAACCCGCAAAACTAATGGTGTTATCTGGATTGACCGTCACCTCAACTTGCTGATCATTATCTCGGCGCACGGCTGTGTAATTACCATCTGCAAAAGTAACATCAAAAGCTGCAGACGTAAGTCGGGCGGTATCCGTAATAGCCACGGTTGCGCTCGCATCACCACTGTTTTTGCTATTTAAGTGGACGATAGGTGAGCCAATCGTAAACAGCGCCTTACCAGGCTGACCATTCAAATCTGTACCTGCTGTATGAATGTCATTAAAACCTTGCGCAATTGAGGTTGCTAATTGACCAAGCTGACCCTGAAGCTTATCTAAGGATTCTTTTCGGAACTGCATCAAGCCACCCAAGGTGCCTTGTTTTAACACATCTTCACCGAGCTCCATCGTGTTACCCGAACGGCTGACGTAACCTAAACTCAAACGCGAGGGATCACCGGAATCGCGGAGTGTTTGCAGCGTCATCGGTGTTTCACCAGCGACCAACGACAATCCGTTACCAAACGAGACGTTATACTGACCACTGCCCGCGGTATTCACGCGGATATCCATAATTTTACTTAGCTCAGCAACCGCATGATCTCGCTGGTTTAACAGCATATTTGGCTCTTGCCCGCTTGCCGCACGCATGGCGGTAATATCCCGGTTTAAATCGGCAATCTGACGAGTGAGTTGGTTCGCTTTATTAATTTCAGATGCAATTTGACTGTTGATATCACTTTGCATGTCTGCCAAGTAACTATCAAATGCACGAAACTGAGCAGTGAGGCTATTCGCAGTACCTAAAACGCCTTCACGAGCTGCTGCATCAGACGGGTTTGATGCGAGATCACCGATCGCCGCATAGAAGCGCTGCAACATGGGGCCGATACCTGCATCGGGATCGGACAATAAGTTATCGATCTGACTGATCTGCGACTGATAGGCCTTTAAGCCTTGCAGTGAACTCTCTGCGCTATTCAGCCGAGCAGCAATGAACTGATTAAACTGGCGCTCGATCGTTGCGACCTGTACACCGCCCGTTTCGTTCTGCCCAAACTGCACGATCTCCCGGTTGTAACCGGGTGTAAACACATTCGCGATGTTGTTACTGGTCGCATTCAAACCTGCTTGAGCTGCCTGTAAACCACCAATACCAATATTAAAAACACTCATACAAACACCGCCTCACAAATACAATCTGACTTCTATTATCGACGTAACAAGAAAAAACTTGAGTCCTTTTATGTAAATCGTTAGCGCTTGATCGACGGTTGCTGTAACTGCTGAACTAACTGCTCGGCGAGGCCAATGCCCTGTTTTGACATGTGACGGGATAGCTGCTCATCATACATCGACATTAATGTGTCGCGTTCATGACTATCGAACAGCTCCGAAGGTCCGCTCGCCTCGCGCATCGACTTCAACATCATGTGTAAAAAAAGCGCTTCAAACTCTTCAGCGGCCTGTTTTAATCCCGCATCTGGGTTCTGTTGATTGAGCGTTTTCACTCGCTCTAATTGCGTGATGTCCATTGCGAGTTGGTTTGACATCGAATTCATAGCCATTAAATAATCTCCAGTGACGCACGCAACGAACCTGCAGCTTTCAATGCTTCGAGAATCGCCATCAGATCTGACGGGGTCGCACCGAGTGCGTTAAGCGCACTGACAACCTCCATGAGATCAACACCTTCAACCACAGATAAGGTACCGCTTTCTTCACTAATGTCGATATCGGCTACGTCTGTCACCACGGTCTGCCCACGACCAAAAGCGCGTGGTTGGTTGACCTCCTGTCGAGCCTGAATTGCAATCGACAAATTACCATGCGCAATCGCTGCTTGGCGCAAGCGCACTTGACCATTTAAAACAATCGAGCCGGTCCGAGAATTCAGTACGACGCGCGCAGGACCTTCGGGTGTGTCTATTTCGATTTGCTCAATTCGTGCCATAAAACTAACACGTTCATTCGGATCTTCTGGTCCGTACAATCGAATCGAGCGACCATCCATTGCAGTCGCAACAAACAAACCAAACTCTTCATTGATACGTTGCACCACGCGTTCAACGGTCGTGAAGTCATTCGTTTTTAACTGTAACTCCAGCTCACCTTGATTCTGCCCCATGGCTAACGGCACTTCACGTTCAACAATCGCGCCGCCGGCGATACGCCCGGCTGCCTGATGGTTAATGACTTGCGAACTACCTGCAGCTTCCGCGCTTGCGCCAGTAATTAATAAGTTTCCCTGCGCTAAGGCATAGATTTCGCCATCGATACCGCGCAATGGCGACATCAATAAGGTGCCGCCGCGTAAACTACGCGCATTTCCCACCGAGGAAACGGTAATATCTAGCCGCTGCCCGACTCGAGAAAACGGCGGTAAATCTGCCGTGATCATCACTGCAGCAACATTGCGCAGTTGCATATTTGTACCCGGCGGTATGGTCACACCGAGTTGCGATAGCATGTTGCTTAAACTTTGCCCGGTGAACGGCGCTTGTGTCGTTTGGTCACCGGTTCCATCGAGACCAACAACCAAACCATAGCCAACCAGGACGTTGTCGCGAACACCGGCGAAATCTGCGATATCACGAATTTTTTCTGCTTGCGCAGGTGCTGCCAAAGCAAGGCACAAACTGCAAATGGCCAGTAAACGTTTCATGTTGACTCCTAGAGCGGGCTTGCCCAGTTAAAGAAACGCTGCATCCAACCCATGCGCTGGGCACCGTGGACATAGCCATCGCCAATGTACTCGATTCTGGCATCTGCAACTTGTGTCGACAGTACCGTGTTTTGTGCGGTAATCGCGCGCGGGTTCACAACACCGGAAAATCGTATGTATTCAGCGCCTTGATTGATGGCGATGTGTTTTTCACCGCGGACGCGGAGGTTGCCATTCGGTAAAATCTCTAACACTGAAACAGTAATGGTGCCTTGAAAGCGATTATTTGCACTCGCTGCACCCTGTCCCAAAAAGTTAGTTTCAGAACCCACGTTGAAGCCAAGCTCAGCGAGACGCTCAAGCACATCAGGCAACTGAGCCAAGTCGACCGCCATATTACTGCTCCGACTTGCCGAAGTTTGCGAGCTTTTCGAAGCACTCACTTGTTCTTCAAGGAGAATCGTAATGATATCGCCACTCATACGTGGCCGGCGGTCTTCAAACAACGGCGCAAAACCCCGCTGTGGTTGGAAAATAGAGCCATTTGAGACCACTTCCGCGTATTCCGGATAAACCATTGGTTCCGGCTCACTCACCACACGAGGCTTCGGCGGTGCAGAACACGCGGCGACAAGCAACACGCATAACATGCTGATGCTGATCTGAAAAAACTTATGGGCTGTCATGACCATTTCCTCACTCACTGACTTCGCGACACGCTTACAGTTGGGTTAACCGCGACAACATTTCGTCACTCGCTCGAATACCCCGGCTGTTGATTTCATAAGCACGCTGGGTTTGAATCATATTGACCATTTCTTCCACCACGTTCACGTTGGAGTTTTCAACAAAACCCTGCATCAATCGACCTACACCGTTATTGCCCGGAATTTGCTCTTCAGGCACACCTGAAGAGGCCGTTTCGCGATAGAGATTACCGCCAATACTTTCCAATCCGGCTGGGTTAATAAACTGTGCTAACGTCAACTGTCCGACTTGTTGGTTCTGTGGGTTGCCCGGCGTGGTCACAGTGACAATACCATCTTCACCAACCGTCACACTCAAGGCGTTCGGTGGCAAGAACACACCTGGCTCGATGGGATAACCATTCGCAGTGACCAGTTGACCGTTTTGATCAATCTGGAAACTACCATCACGCGTGTAGGCTAGATTGCCGTCCGGCATTAACACTTGAAAAAAGCCTTGGCCATTAATAGCTACGTCACGTGAGTTTTCGGTATTAATTAAATTGCCTTGGGTGTGTAAACGTTCAGTTGCGACGGCACGGACACCTGTACCCAACTGCAAGCCTGAGGGCAAACGGTCTTGGGCATTGTTCATTGCACCGGGTTGACGCATGTTTTGATAGAGCAAGTCTTCAAACACCGCGCGCGAGCGCTTGAAGCCAGTGGTGTTTACGTTTGCTAAGTTATTGGTAATCACGTCCATCTGGAATTGTTGTGCTTCCAGACCGGTTTTACCTGTCCATAATGACTTGATCATTGTTCTCTCCTCACCCTACTGCTTAGCCAGACATCGACAGCAGGCTGTTCGCACGTTGTGCGTTCTCGTCTGCAGTGGAAACGACTTTCATTTGCATATCAAACATGCGCTGATTACTAATCATCGCAACCATGGCTTCGACGGCACTGACGTTACTGCCTTCCAGGGCACCGCTGGCAATGCGTACATTCTCATCCGCGTTCAATGGTGCGTTCGTAACACTGCGAAATAAGCCGTCATCGCCACGAACTAACTGGCCCGGCTGTGCCGTTACCAGTTTCAAGCGATCGATTTCTGCGACTTCATCCGGGTTTTGTCCCGGCGACAATGCGGTAATCGTACCATCTTCACCGATGGTTAACTGCGCGCCTAACGGCACCATAATCGGGCCACCATCACCTAACACCGGACGGCCGTTACTATTCAACATGCCGTTTTCGTCGATACTTAAATCGCCACGACGGGTATAGCTTTCCGTGCCGTCAGGTGCCTGAACTGACAACCAACCTTCACCGCGGATCGCAACATCCAATGGGCGCCCGGTCTGATTTACCGGCCCGGCCGTCGAGTCGAAACTCGGTGTGCTCGCAACCGCAGCCGTTCTGGTGTCCATCATGCCTTGGGCATTTACCGGTACTGCGCGGGTTGCATCAAGTTGCTGCCGAAAACCACTGGTATTCACATTCGCTAGGTTGTGCGTAATCGTCGCTTGGCGATCAAGCGAGTTTCGCGCACCGTTCATCGCGGTGTAAATCATCGGATCCATGTCGCGCTCCTCAAAAACAAGCGGCGCTAGCGTTCTGGCTAGCGCCTTGTCCATTAACGTAAGTTAACTGTGGTTTGCAAAACTTCGTCTTGGGTTCGGATACTCTGGGCATTCGCCTGATAATTACGCTGTGCGATAATCAGATCGACCAGCTCTTGGTTCAAATCAACGTTTGACGCTTCAACCACTCCGGAGGCAATTTGACCAAACTGGGCTTGTCCGGGGATACCAATAATCGGGCTGCCTGAGTCGGCAGTCTCGGTCCAAACGTTGTTACCGATCGCTCGCAAGCCTTCGTTGTTTTGGAAGCTCGCTAAAGCCAATGTGCCGAGAACTTGCTGTTGGTCGTTGGTGTACGTACCGACAATTTGACCCTGCTCATTGACGTTCAGACGCAACAATGAACCTGAGGTGTAGCCGTCCTGAACCATTGAGCTGACTTCAAAGTTGTTAGCGAATTGTGTGGTTCCGGTAAGGTCGAGTTCGAATTCAACTTCATTCGCGCCAGTACCCGGATCAAAATTGAAACTCAATACGGTCGCTGCAGATAAGGTGCCGTCGGCTTGGAATTCTACGTCTTGAAGGTCACGCACGTCATCGTCGCCATCAATCATGATGCCAGCTTGCCAATCATTCTCACCCGTCTTGAAGAAGAAAATACGAACGTCTTGGCGCGTACCGAGTGAATCATAGACGGAGACATTGCTCACATAAGAGTAGGTCGTTGGGTCATCTGGATCAAAATCTGATACAACTGGCTCAACACGTGCATCGAGGTTAAATGCCGCATTCACGTTACTGGTTGGCTGAGCTTGAATGCCATCGGCTGGAATACGAATCGCTTCCGGTGCGGTACCGGCAGCAACACCACGGTTGTAACCGGTCAACTTTGCACCTTGCGCATTAATTAAGTGGCCATCTTTGGTCATACTAAACTGACCATTCCGTGAGTAAACGGTTTGATCGTTTTGCGTCAAACGGAAAAAGCCATTACCGCTAATTGCGAGGTCTAAATTGCGGTTAGTGGTTTCTTGGTTACCAGCACCGAAGTTCTGAACCAAGCCACCCACCTTAACACCCATACCAACGCGGCTGTCAGAATAAACATCCGCAAAGCGAATGCTGGTCGATTTAAAGCCGACTGTACGTGCGTTAGCAATATTGTTACTCACCACGTTCAGGCTTTCTGCGGAAACACGTAAACCGCTTAGTGCTTGTGAAAAACTCATAATTGAGCTCCTTGTTTATTTAAATCTGTAACTTCAGTTAGTTTTTTCATCCGCCATACTAATTATTCACATCAGCGACGGCTTCACGTGTCAGATCACCTGACGTATATCATCCAGTCGGACTGGATCAAAAATGCCACCGAGGTCAAGGCGTAAGCCATCGGCGTGGCCGGTGCTTACCGCCACAACTTCGGCGTAGTTCAATGAGTCATACGACACAGCGCGGCCATCGTTCATGGCTTCAACCGAGAAGCGGTAAGCGCCGGCTGGCGCGCGCGTACCGTCGGCCAAATTACCGTCCCAACCGATCGTTTGTAGGCCCGAACCCGACGATCCGGCGTTAAATTCACGCACCACGTTGCCGTTCATGTCCATAATGCGAACTTTCACTTCGGCAGCAGGCTCTTTAAGGTCAACCGCGAACGGTGTTGGGTTCCCTTCGTCACCCATCATCATTTGGTTACCCGGCACTAACACAGCTTTGCCAATCAACGACGAGGCTTGCATGAAGCGGTCGGCATCTATTTGCCGATTGATCACGTCCATGGTGTCGTTGAGCTTTTCGATACCACTTACGGTATTGATTTGCGCCAGCTGCGAGGTCATTTCCGCATTCTCCATTGGGTTCAGCGGATCTTGGTTGCGCAACTGCGTAGTTAGCAAGGTCATAAAATTACGATGTAAGTCGTCCGACTCTGATCGGCGTCCAGCTTGGTTGCCATTGACGCTTTGCAGTACCGAGTTATCGATTTGGTTAATCATGGTTATTCTCCAATCGTCAGCGTGCGCGTCAGCAGCTGCTTCGTCGTGTTCATGACTTCAACATTGGCTTGATACGAGCGCGACGCTGAAATCATATTGACCATTTCGGCCACGGGGTCGACATTCGGCATGGCGACGTAGCCTTCTTCATTGGCGAGCGGATGCCCCGGACGATACTCCATGCGTAGCGGCGATTGATCTTCCACTACCGCCCGTACCTGTACTCCAGCTCCGCCGTTTTGTCCTGCTTGTGCGTCTTGCAATCTACTTTCGAAAATTACTTGTTTAGCGCGGTAAGGTTGGCCGTCTGGTCCAGCGACACTATCCGCATTGGCTAAATTGCTCGCCGATACATTCATGCGCTGGGATTGCGCTGTCAGTGCCGATGCCGAAATATCAAAAATTGAAAACATGCTCATAAGTTAGCTCCGGTTACTCTGACTGCATGGCGGTACGCAAGCCTTTGATGCGACCATCAATGAACTGCAGGCTCGCCTGATAGCGAATTGAGTTATCGAGAAAGCGACTGCGCTCCATATCCATGTCGACGGTGTTGCCGTCCATGCGCGGTTGGCTTGGATTACGATACTGCAGGTTATCCACCGTAAACTGTGGCTTTCCGCCACCAATGTGACCCTGTTGAGTAGTCGCCAAACCGGTGCCGGTTGTCGTCCGCCCCTGCTGCACTGCCCGCTCTAATTCCGCCCGAAAGTCAAAATCGCGCGCCTTAAAGTTCGGCGTGTCCGCATTCGCTATATTATTCGCCAACACTTGCTGCCGTTCGTGGCGCAAATTCAACGCTTCTTGGTGAAAGTGCAGCGTACCTGTCAATTTATCGATCATCTCGATGCCTCATTGTTGTCCTTCCGCCCTGGTTACTTTTTAACCAACCTAGTCAGGGGGGATTTCGCACCGTGAAGATTAACGCCGCTTGAGTAAAGTCAATGGCCGAAAAAGCCGTGTTTTTTTGTGCTATTTCTCGCCTTTGCAATTCCACGACCGTCGTATAATGCTCGCCATATGAATCCGCCTCTATTTTCTAAGCGCAACAAGCCGGCACTCTAAATTTATGATTTGCAAACGTTTTTTATTATCCTTAATGGCTCTCAGCTGCTTGATGCTTAGCTGCGGCGAAGCCTTGGCGGTGGTAAAAAAAAGCGCAGAAGAAAAAACTAATTTCGAGCACGCTGTACAAATTTTTCTGCATAACGAACTCGAACAGCGTCGCGCCAGAGGCGATGAATCGGTTCCGCAATTTGAATCTGCTGACATTCGACTGGTATTGCCGCCTGCAGGGCTGTCATGCGATAACCCTGACCTGTCCCTGCCCAATCGACAACAGCGGTTCGCTGGAAGAATTTCGGTCGCCGCGAACTGTCCGGACAACCCACAACTGGTGCGCTATTTGCAAGCAAATATCGAGTTAATGGGTTATGTCGTCGTTGCGGCGCAAGACATTCCTGCGGGTGTCTCACTTGCCGCCGAACAGGTAACGGTGAAGCTCGTTGACTTGTCTCGAGCGACTGCGCAAAGCGTCTTCAATCAGCATGAAGTGCTCGGCCAAACCAGTCGCCGGATGATCCGTGCCGGTCAACCGATTCATATGAATATGGTGCATCAGCCGCCTGTAGTGAATCGAGGCGATAAGATGGTCATTCGTGCCCAAGGTAATGGTTTCGCGGTAAGCCGCGAAGGTGAGGCGATCGACGCTGGTGCGGTGGGCGATCATATTCGTATTCGGGTAGGCCAACGTGAAGTGATTGAGGCGCGGATTACCGCGCCCGGACAAGCTCGGATCATATTGTAAATTCGTCGTAGCTGATTTTTTCGACAATCATAGATATACTGACATACAATGATATCGAAACAACTTTAGCCGCTTAGTGTTAAGTTTATGTAAAGCGCCGTAAGTCATGTGGAGTAAGGGCTTCAGCGTTATATTTAAAAACAAAAAGTACTAAAGTTTTGCCGTGTCGCGCCGATAACTCGAGTATAGCGAACGTAAAGCACGACGAACAAAGGGGTTTACCTTGAAAATTAATGGTACACAGCCGTTACCACCGAGTGCACAACCAGAGCCAAGCAAAAGCGGTAAATTGCAAAAGCCTGGCAGCACTGAAGCAGCTGCATCGCCTGCAGCGGTAACGCATTTTAGTCAAACAACGCAAGATACTAGCCAAGACATCGATATGGCGCGTGTCGCTGAGCTGCGCGAAGCAATTCGTGACGGCAAGCTTGACATCAATGTAGACAAAATTGCCGATGGCCTCATCGCCAGCGTACAAGATCTACTAAAAACACAAAGCTAAGTTCGTTAACCCAGCGAATTTAGCTCGTTTACGCGCTCATCACGTCTGCTAATATCCGACCTAAGGAATTTATTGTGAGCGCAGTACTACAACAACACCTCGAACATCATCACGCAATTCTGACCAAACTCACTGAATTACTCGAAGAAGAGCAACGGTTACTTGGCGTGGGCGATATTGACGGCAAAGCACTTGAGACAGTCGCAAAAGACAAGTCCAGTCAGTTTACGGCGTTACAAGAGAGTGAGCAGCAACGTCGTGATTTACAAAAAAATCAAGGCTTAGGTGAAAGCAAAGAAGGCGCTTTGAAGTTTGCTGAACGTTCCGGCTGTGCGCCGTTATGGCAAGAAACGCTTGAGCTTGCCCAACAGGTTAATCGCCTTAATGTCCTTAACGGCGAATTGATTCAACATCGCTTGCAACATAACCAACAAATGCTCAATATTATTCGTGAGGCCGCCGGTACACCGCTCTACGGTGCCGACGGAAAATCAACGACAGCAGGCTCGCGACTCAACTCAAAAGCCTAGGGAGGTCGCATGTTTGACTACCGTGCACCGTCAGCACTCCATCGCGAAGACTCGGTTTTACTCATTATTGATATTCAAGAGCGTTTACGTCCTGCCATTGCCGCTGCCGACCGCATTGTCGAGCAAGCGGAGAAGCTTGCCCAAGTTAGTCAGCTCTTGGACGTTCCGATTGTCGTAACGGAGCAATATCCACAAGGCTTAGGCGCAACCGTTGAAAGCTTGCAGAAGCATGTGCAACAAGCCGCGGTGATCGAGAAAATCCACTTTAGCGCCATGCGTGAAGAGCACTTACCGCTTGCTCTCGAAACACTCAAGCGTAAGCAAATTGTCGTCTGTGGCACTGAAACCCACGTCTGTGTGCTGCAAACCGTTTTGGACTTATTGCAAGCCGGCTACGACGTCTACGTGGTTACCGATATTGTTGGCTCTCGCGATCCTGCTAACAAAGAGCTTGCGTTGCAGCGCATGGCCGCGGAGGGCGCTGCCTTAGTAAGTTATGAAATGGTTGTCTTTGAATGGCTTGAACGTGCCGGAACAGACACGTTCCGACACGTTTCTAAAAATTTCGTGGTTTAAATTATTCTGCTTGATAGGCGGCAGCGATTTCAGCGAGTTTCGCAGCTATCGCCTCGCGGCTATGCCAACGCCCCTGCGCCATCACCCCTGCCGGTTCAAATACCGTCGCGATATTGGCAATCGGATCCGCATCAACCAAAATCAAATCAGCGCGGTGGCCGACTCGAACTTGGCCGAATGTATCTTGATCGGCAAAATAACGACCGACAGCGACCGTCCCAGAGTAAATCACGTCATAAGGCGTCATGCCCGCGTCGATCATTAGTGGAATTTCTCGACGCATCGACAAACCCGGTACACTAAACAATTGCGGCGCGTCGGTCCCCAATAAGATCTCTGCACCGGCGTCATAAAGAGCGCCTAACAAGCGTTGGCGGTTCTCTTGATGAATGGCTGCGGTATTTCCGGTGTAATAGACGCTTTGCGGATCAGACAGGAAGTTGCGCCATCCTGCACGAACTTGCTGTGGCACATATTGTAGCTCAGGATAGGCCAACAGGCTTTCCGGGTCACCGGCGCCAATCAAAGTGGCCCAGAGCGCTTGCGTTGGCACCACTCCGACTCCATGCGCAACAGTGAACTCTGCTAGTTCTTGTAATTGCTCGTCTGACACTCGCTCACTAAAGCCATCAACTTCAGCTAAGTAGCCATCTAAGTGGTCAATTGTACGACTGCCCAAAATGATTGCATGGCGAATGCCCACGTCGGTTGGCACATGACCGGCAAAGTCAATTCCTTGCTCATTCGCTTCGGCGGCGATCGCGCGATAATGATCAAGGCTTAAACCCGGATGAATCTTGAGTAAGTCCCACCCCGCTTCGGCATGTTCACGCACGCGTTGGCGAGCCTGCGCCCGATCACGCACCGTATTACTATTAAAACTAGGTCCAGCAAGATACAAGGTTGGACCGACTCGAGAGCCAGTAGCGATGTCGTCTTTCAGTTGCAGTTGATGTGGATGTCCCAGCATGCCGCGCACCGTGGTGACACCGCCAGCTAAATAAAGAAAGAGTACGTCATCGAGGTATCGCTCAGGAATACCACTGAATGATTGCGTGGGTGGAACATGGCCGTGCATTTCGGCGAGCCCTGGCATTAAAAAGCGGCCATTCCCGGAAATTCGTGTGGCTCCGGGCGGAATTTCGACCTGTCCTTGTGGCCCCATGGCAACGATACGATCACCAGCAACAACAACCGTTTGGTGACGTTGTAACCGGCCTTCATGCTCCGGTTGCATCGTCAGGACATGAACGTTATCGAACACGGTCGGGCGGGCTTGATCGGCAGATGCAGATGTTGACCAGAGTACACACACAAGACACCAGCTCACTAACGATAGACACAGTCGAGTCATAATGATGGCTCCTTTTCGATCAGACTTAATCACAGCTCTCTACGTCAAAACAGTATAGTCCGATCTCCATGAATCGCGATCTATGTTTTATCCCTACCGTGGCCAACGACATGTTGATGCATGTCATTTATTTGCTGCTGCATCACCGCCATCTGTTCACGCATCCAGTGGATGTCCGCGGCTTCGCCTTCACCGTCTTCGAGTTCCTGCGCGGCACTCTCCTTCTGCATGGTTTCAAGGACGATGCCAATCATCATGTTGAGGAAAATAAAGGCACTTAAAAAGATGAAACTAACGTAATACAACCAAGAGAGCGGATAGACCTCCATGGTCTCATACATAATTGACGTCCAGCTTTCAAAGGTCGCAATCCGAAACAACGTAAGCATGGCAATCGTAATATTTTCCCAATAAAACGGGTTAATATCGCGGAATATGAAGCTACCTACAGCACCGTAGATATAGAAAATGATAAACATAAATAAAGCGACGTAGCCCATGCGCGGCAAGGCTTTCAAAAACGCATTCATGAGCACACGTAATTCCGGCACGATGGAAACCAGCCGGAGGACCCGGAATACCCTGAGCAAGCGCGCGAGCAAGACACTTTGACCACCATCTACCGGGATTAAACTCGCCACCACGATAATAAAATCAAAGATGTTCCAGCCTGATTTGAAAAAGTCACGGTAGCGCTTTTCGGCGAGCATTCGGATGGCAATTTCAATTACAAAAAAGATCGTCACTGCCCAGTCAAGGACGTCCATAATGCGCGTAAAACGAGTCGTTTCTTCATACGTTTTGGCGCCTACCACGAGCGCTGAGAAGATAATGATGGCAACGACAACGAGCTCAAACACTTTGTTGCTGCGCAGGCTTTCAAATCGTGTTTGCCAGTTTCGGTAATCTGCTCTGTCCATTTTGACGTTTACTTCTTTTGAATTCGAAATTTAGTGCGCGATTTTAGGCGCTTGGCGACGGGATGCAAGGGGTAGATGCGGCCACGCCGATTAAATTGCAATGCTACTAAAGTAAATTTTTTGCGTGAGTTTACTTACCGATTTTTTATGATTTATGCTAGATTAACCCGTTCGACGCACCGAAAATTTCGGTAACTTATTGATTTTAGGGTTTGCTGAAAGAGGAAAACGCATGCAATTAGCCGTTCTGGTGATTTATCTTGCAGCACTCATAACCCCTTGGTTATTCGTGCAACATCAGCATCGAACCGCTTACTTAATGGCCATTGTTCCGGCCGCACTCACCATTTGGTTCGCCGGTCATATCCCCATGATCGCTGCCGGTGAAGTGCTCATTCACGAGTTTGCTTGGATTCCTGGTCTCGACATTTCGTTCACTATGGTGCTCGATGGCTTGTCGCTCATGTTTGCGCTGCTGATTTGTGGGATTGGTACTTTTATTGTTCTGTATGCTGGAGCCTACCTCAAAGGGCATGAAGATCAGAACCGATTTTTAGTGGTACTCCTCTCGTTCATGGGCTCGATGCTAGGCTTAGTTCTTGCTGACAACCTCATTACCCTATTCGTATTCTGGGAACTCACCAGTATCACCTCTTACCTGTTGATTGGCTTTAATCATCACCAAGAAAGTGCACGCAAGGCTGCCTTGCAAGGCCTCATTGTCACTGTCGCCGGTGGACTTGCCTTACTGGCCGGTATCGTCATGCTCGCCATTGCCGGTGGCTCGTATTCGATTCAAGAGATTCTCAATAGCAGCAACAGCGTGACGTCGCATGCGCTCTATACCGGCATGCTCATTTGCTTATTACTCGGTGCATTTACCAAATCAGCACAGTTTCCGTTTCATTTCTGGTTGCCAAACGCGATGGCGGCACCAACGCCAGTAAGTGCTTACTTACATTCAGCAACCATGGTTAAAGCGGGGATTTATTTACTCGCTCGTCTACAACCGCAAATTGGTGGCACCGAATTGTGGACCATCATTCTCAGTACGGTTGGCGCGTTTACCTTATTTACCGGTGCATTTATGGCACTGAGAAGCACAGATCTGAAAAAACTCTTGGCGTATTCCACCGTGATGGCGCTCGGAACCCTGACCCTGCTACTCGGCATTGGCACTGAATTGGCGATGCTCGGTTTTGCTGCTTATTTGCTTGCCCACTCGCTATACAAGGGCGCACTGTTTATGCTCGCGGGCATTGTTGACCATGAAGCCGGCAGCCGCGAAGTCACAGAGCTCGGCGGCTTGCGCAAGTACCTACCGGTAACGGCTGTGCTGACCGGGGTTGCTGCGCTGTCCTTGGCGGGAATTCCGCCGCTGTTTGGCTTTGTCGCTAAAGAACTCTTGCTCGAGGCCATGATTGACGGTGCTTTTGCTTGGTTTATTTATGCGCTTGTAATTGTCGGCTCGATTTTAATCGTTACCGTCGCATCGGTTATCGCTTTACGCCCTTTCTTTGGCGCATTTAAGGCACCTAAAGCGGCTGAAAAGATTCATGAGCCACCGCTCGCCATGCTTGCCGGTCCGATTGTCTTGGTGGTTCTCTCGCTCCTCGCTGGTCTGTTGCCGGGCCTAGCCGGGTACTGGATAACTCAGCCCGCCACGAATGCGGTCGCAGGCACTGTCGTTGACGGCTATTTAGCGCTCTGGCATGGCCTAAACTTACCGCTGCTACTCTCAGCGGTTAGTTTGGTTGCCGGTGTCATCCTATTTAAAATGTGGGATGGCGTACGCAATCGCTTGCGTATTTTAGACCCCATCATCGCGCGCGGCCCAGAGCGGGGTTATTTCCTCTTTATGGACGCAATCGTTTGGGTTGCGGAATGGCAAACACGGCTGCTGCAGAACGGGTCAATGCGCAATTATCTGCGCACCATCGTCCTCGTTTTCGTCGGTTTAACGGGCTACACCCTACTCGCCCGCTACCAAGTACATTGGAATTTCGATATTTCCGTCTACTTCCATGAGTTACTCGTTTTGGGTGTGTTAGTCGCCGCTGCAATTACCGCCAGTGTCACTCACTCGCGGCTCGGTGCTGTTGCCGCCATGGGCGGCGTGGGCTATACCATCGCCTTGGTGTTTATTCTATTCAGTGCTCCCGACCTCGGAATCACTCAGATCTTGGTCGAAACGCTCACCGTTATTTTACTCGTACTCGTACTGTTCCGCTTGCCGAGCTTCTCGAACATCTCGACCACACGTGAACGTATTCGAGACGCTGCGGTCGCTCTGACGGTTGGTGTGTTAATGACCTTGTTAATTATGATTACCATCGATGTGCAATTGTTTGAGCCCATCTCAGGTTACATGATTGAGAATAGCTATCCGCTAGCCCATGGTCGTAACATCGTCAACGTGATCTTGGTTGATTATCGCGCACTCGACACCTTAGGCGAGATTTTCGTCTTGGCACTTGCTGCCATGGGTGTGTACGCCATGATTAAATTCAATCCGCAGACCGCACCGGGCGCAAACCACTTCGCTGGCACCTTAATTTTGCCGCCGAAGAAGATTCCGGAGAAAGACATCGTTCACTCACTTGATGAGATCCACCTTGCCATGCTGGAAAAAGAAGAAATTCTGGCGCCGGGTGATGTTGCAGAGAACAACGGTAAGAAAATCGCCGCAGCAAGTGACGCCCAGTCGAATCCAGATCTAAGTCCGAATGCCTCCGATGGGCATGATGATGATCAGATCGAAGACACTGGCGAAAGCTCAGACGAAGACAATCAGCGCAAGGAGGACAAACCGTCATGATGAAACCAGGTACGCTGATCTTACATGCTGCAGCACGTTTCCTCGTGCCCTTGCAGCTCCTATTTTCAGTTTTCTTATTATTGCGTGGGCATAACGAACCCGGCGGCGGCTTTATCGCTGGGCTTGTCGCTTCCGGCGCGTTCGCCCTTTATCTATTTACTTTCGGTGCTGCCGTAACGCGTGACTTGATGCGCGTTGATCCGCGCAACTTAATTGGCATTGGTCTATTTTTCGGCATGATTTCCGTCTTTCCGGCGCTTTTCAATGGTCAGCCATTGCTCACGGCACAGTGGTGGCCGGTGATGCTACCGGGCGGCACAGAAATTAAGCTCTCGACGCCGCTCATTTTTGATATTGGCGTTTATTTTGCTGTGTTCGGCTCCGTCATGCTGATGCTGATCGCACTCACCGAAGCAGAAGAACACTAACAGGAGGCAAAAATGGAACCCATCATGGCCATTGTTGTTGGCCTCTTATACGCAGCGGCTATTTACATGATGCTTCGACGCAGTATCGTCAAACTGGTGATCGGTCTCATGTTAATTTCGAACGCAGCGAACTTACTTATCTTTACCTCCGCAGGGATGACTCGCGGCGGACCGCCACTGATACCGGAAGGTTCTGTCTTGCCTGAAGGTGTGATTGCGGATCCACTCCCGCAAGCATTAATTCTGACAGCGATTGTTATCGCGTTCGGGGTACTCGCATTTGCTGTTGTATTGATTCACCGTGCATACAACATCCTGCGTACCGATAACTTGGATCAGATGAAGGATACTGACACGTGAGTTTAGAAGTCGCTCTGCCAATAATTATTCCTTTAATGACCGGAACCTTGTGCGTCATGTTATGGCGCTACAACGTGATTCAGCGTGTCTTGTCACTAGTTGGTAGCCTTGCCTTGCTCGGTGTGAGCATCTGGCTGCTTGTCAGTGTGATCGTTCAAGGTCACGTCGTCATGTATATGGGTAACTGGGTCGCGCCCTTTGGGATTACTCTCGTTGCGGATATGCTTAGTGCCATTATGGTGGTGCTGACCGGTATGATGGCGGTGGCAATCGCCATTTTCTCGCTGTCGTCCGCTTCACCCAGTCATGAACGTTTCGGCTACTACCCGCTGATGCACCTGCTTCTAGCCGGTGTTGCGGGTTCGTTCTTGACCGGCGATATTTTTAACCTATACGTCTGGTTTGAAGTGATGCTCATCGCTTCCTTCGCGCTCCTAATCCTCGGTGGTGAGCGCGCGCAAATGGAAGGTGCGGTAAAATACGTCACTCTCAACTTGCTTTCGTCAGCGATTTTTCTCAGTGCCATCGGCTTGCTTTACGGCATTACTGGCACCTTGAATATGGCCGATATCGCCGTGAAGCTCGGCGCCGCAGAGCACACCGGCATGGTCGACGTCATCGCCGTGATGTTCTTGATTGCCTTTGGTATTAAAGCCGCTGCGTTTCCGCTGTTCTTCTGGCTGCCGGCGTCCTACCATACCGGTCCTGTGGCAGTGTCAGCGCTGTTTGCCGGCTTGCTCACCAAAGTCGGTGTCTATGCGCTATTCCGAGTGTTCACGCTAATTTTTAACCAAAATGTCGACTTCACTCATGAGCTGTTATTGTGGATGGCGGCACTGACCATGTTGACCGGTGTACTGGGCGCTGCAGCGCAGTTCGAGTTCCGGCGCATTCTGTCATTCCATATTGTCAGTCAAATCGGCTACATGATTCTTGGTTTAGCACTCTATACACCGCTGGCCATTATCGGTGGCGTGTTTTATATCATGCACCACATCATCGTGAAGACGAACTTGTTCCTGATCAGTGGTATCACGCACCGCTTACTCGGCTGCTATGACCTGAAAAAACTCGGTGGCGTATACAAAGCGCGGCCATTCCTGAGTGTCCTATTCTTAATTCCGGCGCTGTCACTAGCGGGTATACCGCCCCTGTCCGGCTTCTTTGCCAAGTTCATTATCATTCGCGCCGGTGTTGAGGCTTCGGCTTGGGTGGTGACGGGAATCGCCTTATTGGTTGGTCTCTTAACCCTTTATTCGATGATTAAAATTTGGGCCGAAGTATTCTGGAAACCGCTGCCAGAGGGGCAAGACGATACGGCGTTAACCGTTGGGAAAACACCGAGTTCGCTCGTTATTCTCTATATTCCAGTCATATTATTGGCGCTCTGTACCCTATATATCGGCCTCAATGGCCAGCCAATTTATGATCTCGCGGAGTTTTCGGCACGTCAGTTACTAAACCCTCAAGCCTATATTGATGCGGTGTTAGGAGGTGGCTCATGACTGGATTTATGTGGAACCTGCTGCTGGCGGTGACTTGGGTCGTTTTGACCGGTGACGCTGGCGGTGTAAACCTCATTTTCGGCATGTTAGTTGGTTATGCGGTACTGGGCGTCATGCAACGACAGATCCCCAGCATTCGTGGTTATACACGACGATTACCGCGCCTCATTAAGTTCTTTTTCTTTTTCATCAAAGAATTAGTCATGGCCAACTTAACCGTAGCCTTCGATATCATTACACCGGTTTGGCACATGAAGCCGGGTGTAATTGCCATGCCCTTGGCAGCAAAAACCGATTTAGAAATCACCATGGTTGCGAATTTGATCTCATTAACACCGGGTACGTTGAGCCTCGACGTCTCCGACGACCGTCGCGTGCTATTTATCCATGCCATGTTCCTTGATAATGAGCAGGAGCTTCGCAACAGCTTGAAAGATATGGAGCGTCGGGTCTTAGAGATCTTACGCTAACCAGAAGGAGGACCTGTGCAGATTGTTTATCTACTTACCTTTGGCTTATTAAGTATCGCCTTTGTGCTGATCTTTATTCGCCTTATTCTGGGCCCTGCCTTGCCAGACCGAGTGGTCGCGCTCGAACTATTGGCGACAGTCGCGGTCGCCATGACCGGCATGTATGCGATATTCGTCGACCGCAATAGTTTTATCGATGTGGCGATCGTTGCTGCGTTGACAGCGTTTTTAGGCGCCATTGGTTTCGCTCGCTTCCTAGAACGAGGAGGTCCTCGCGATGATTGAAGTTGTGATTGATTGGATTATTGCCATTCTGATGTTGTCGAGTGGCTTATTTACCCTGCTCGCCGCAGTCGGCATTTTACGTCTACCCGACCTACTGACACGCATGCATGCGAGCACCAAAGCTGGGGCACTTGGCGTGGCGTTAATGATGACCGCCGCAATGCTGCACTTTAATGATCTCGTGGTCATGGCGAAAGCGCTCGCGGTGATTATGTTTATCTTTATTACTGCTCCGATTGCAGCGCATGCTATTGGCCGCGCCGGATATTTTGTCGGTGTGCCGATTTGGGTGAAAACAGTGAAAGACGAGCTGTTCAATCGCTATGAGCCGGATACGCACCGGCTGCGCAGTGGCTTAGAAACACCGGAAGAATTGGCCGCATTAAAGCCCAGTAAGGATAAGCCTCGAATTCGCGTGAGCAGCAAAAAATAACGCGTTCGAGCAATTAGGGTTCAAGTTCTTCAGCAGTGAAGAGATCCTTAAATAACGGAGTGCTTAAATAGCGCTCCGCTGAGCTCGGTAGAATAACCACCAGATTCTTCCCCGCATACTCAGGTAAACTGGCAATTCGGTCAGCCGCAACCACCGCGGCGCCTGAAGAAATACCAGCTAAAATGCCTTCCTCGCGCATCAGCCGGTGCGCCATGGCATATGCTTCATCATTGCTGATGCGTTGGGTGCCGTGAATCAAGCTCAGATCGAGATTTTGCGGCACAAAGCCAGCACTAATACCTTGGATTTTATGCGCCACATGAGTTAATTCCTCGCCCGCAAGGGTTTGGCTAATCAATGGCGAGTCTGCCGACTCCACCGCCCAAATGTCTAATGCGTGGCCTATTTCTTGAAAATAACGCCCAACGCCCGTTAAGGTTCCGCCAGTGCCCACACCCGCGACAAAAATATTGACGTCACCATTGAGGCTATGGAAAATTTCCGGCCCGGTGGTTTGCTGGTGAATGGCAGGATTCGCCGGGTTTTCAAATTGACGCGTAAAGTAAAAACGTTCTGGCTCGGCTTGCATCATCTCCGCCACTTTAACAAGCGCGCCTTTCATGCCATTTTCAGCCGGTGTCAGAACAATGTTAGCCCCCAGCGCTTTCATCAGCTTGCGCCGCTCTAAGCTCGCCGAACGGGGCATGACTAAGGTGACTTTGTAGCCTTTGGCGGCTGCCACACTTGCTAATGCAATACCGGTATTGCCTGAGGTTGCCTCAATCAGCTCTTGGCCTTTGGCCAGTGCTCCATCGGCGTCAGCCTGACGAACTAAGCCGAGACCCAAACGATCTTTGACACTGCCCGCAGGATTACGACTTTCTATTTTTGCATAGACATTTGCCTTTGCGCTGGCACTGAGCACACGTGATAGTTTGACCAGCGGCGTATAACCAATGCTGTCCGCGTTATTTTCAAACCGTGTAGGTACGATCATGGCTTATCCTCTTGATGCGGATTTTCGGTCACGTCGTGGTCACTCGCTGCGTCTTGCTGACGTTGACGCGCTGCTTCTCGTTCCGCTTGTAAAATATCTTCGTCTTCTAATTCAATCGGCGGCAAATCACCACAAACATTACCACCCATGCGATTAATGGTTTTGCACATTTCCGCCACTCGGGCGTCTAATACGTGGACATGATCGAGCATTCTTCCCATCGCGGTCGCTACGGGATCTGGGTTGTCACGCGATACAGCATAGGCATCGAAGCCGTATTTCTTGGCAATTTCAGCCCGGCGCTCTGACTCGCCATCGTCCTGCTCTGCTGGAACTCGCGATTGACTGACAATCCGCCCCGGAATACCGACGACCGTTGCGCCGGCTGGGACATCACGGACCACCACCGCATTCGAGCCAATTCGTGCGTTTTCACCGATTTGCAGTGGCCCAAGAACTTTTGCGCCAGCTCCAATCACCACGCCATTAGCAAGCGTTGGATGGCGTTTGCCGTGCTTCCAGCTTGTTCCACCAAGGGTAACGCCATGGTAGAGCGTACAGTCATCACCAATTTCGGCAGTTTCACCAATCACTACGCCCATACCATGATCAATAAAGAAACGGCGGCCAAGTTTAGCGCCCGGATGGATTTCGACACCGGTAAACCAGCGCGCAATCGTCGAAATCCAACGCGCTAGCCATTTCAATCGCCAATTCCAAAGACAATGACTCAAACGATGAATCCAAATGGCATGCAGGCCAGGATAATTCGTAAGCACTTCAAAGAAATGACGAGCAGCAGGGTCTCGAGCATATACGCTGGCGATATCTTCGCGAATTCCGCGGAAAAACATAGGCGACTCTCAGTCAAAAAAGGCCTTTAATTCGGCCATTTACAAGCAATGCTCTGGCATTACATCGTGTTCAATCGATCGTGTTCTCTTGCTGATCCATCGACAAAGAATATAAGTTATGTGGTTATCAGTATAACGTTTATCAAGTGGCAAGGTGAAGTACGGTGTAATTAATCTGCCGGTTTCGTCGCCGACAAAAGAAATAAGCTACACTGCAATAAAACAGCATCAACGATAATAAAAATACACAACGAGGAATCACCATGAAAAAACGACTTCCGATCACTGTGCTGAGCGCCTGCTACCTTGCCTTTATGGCGGCGTTACCCGCATCCGCTGACACGCTAGTGCATGCTGGTCGCCTAATTGACGGTGCAAGTACAACGGTGCAAGAAAACGTCACCATTCGCATGGTCGATGACAAGATTCAGGGCATTGAACGAGGTTTCACCGAACCGACCGCCGAAGACACCGTGATTGATCTCTCGGCAAAAACTGTCATGCCAGGGTTTATCGACATGCATACCCATCTCACTTCACAGTCCGAGCCTGGCTCCTATTTGCACCGCTTTACCCATAACCCTGCGGATGTCGCTTTTCGCTCGTCACACTTTGCTCAACTGACCCTGCAAGCAGGTTTCACTACAGTGCGTGATTTAGGCGATAGCTTTACCACCAGCGTAGCGCTGCGAAATGCGATTAATAGTGGCATTGTCGATGGTCCACGCATTTATACTGCGGCAAAATCATTAGCAACCACCGGGGGACACGCTGATCCAAGCAATGGCTATCGCCAAGGTTTGGTCGAAACACCCGGCCCGATGGAAGGCGTCATCAATGGCACTGACCAAGCTCGGCAAGCGGTGAGGGCTCGATATCAGGAAGGCGCGAATCTGATTAAACTTACTGCAACAGGCGGTGTTCTTAGCTTAGCGGCCTCTGGCGACAATCCACAATTTATGGATGACGAGCTCGAAGCAATTGTCGCCACCGCGCGCGATTACGGCATGAAAGTCGCCGTTCACGCCCATGGTAAAGACGGCATGGTGCGCGCAATTCGCGCCGGCGTCGACTCGATTGAACATGGGACCTACATGGATGACGATGTCTTTGAATTGATGAAATATCACGGTACTTACTATGTGCCGACCATTACCGCTGGAAAGTCAGTCGCAGAGCGCGCTGAGATTCCAGGCTATTTCCCACCGCAAGTGGAAGTCAAAGCACGTACCATCGGGCCACTCATCCAAAACACCTTTGGTCGTGCCTATCAGGCTGGGGTGAAGATTGCTTTCGGTACCGACGCTGGCGTGTTTGACCATGGCGAAAACGCCCGTGAATTTGTTTATATGGTTGAAGCGGGAATGACACCGATGGATGCGATAATGTCAGCAACGCGCCATGCGGCCATCTTATTGGGTGCTGAGGATCAGCTTGGAACCGTCAGTACTGGAAAATACGCCGATCTCGTCGCCGTCAGCGGGGATCCGCTGGCCGACATCAGCATTTTGCGTCAGATTAGCTTTGTCATGAAAGCCGGAACTGTCTATCGTCACGATCAGTAACCGGCACTTGGGTAGGTGATTGTAGCGCCTAGCGGCGCTCTTTCACCCACACCAGTAACGTGGCAACATCGGTTTGAATCGCAGCTTCCATCTCGACTTCATAGCTTTCACGTTCAAGATCAAGCTTGCGGATTTCCTTTTTCGGAAACTCTTTCCGTGCTTCATGCGTGGGCATGTGCTTAATCCGCTCATACATCTCATGAATCGCCGGCCAGCGTTTCGCGTAATCGGCTTGTTCCGCGTCGGGTAAATTATCGAGCAAGACGGAAAGACGAATACAGCCTTCTGACAATGGGCATTGGTCTTGTTGCATTGCCAACGCGATGGTGTAAATGCTTTCGTGCAAATAGTCATGTCGCTTTTGCTGCGCAGCCGCTAGTGCGGACTTCTGATCGCGTAATCGCGACAACAGTAATCCTGCATACACACTCAACGCAGCAATAATTGCAATACCTATACCCAATAAAACCCACAGTAACACGTGTTACACCTCTTTTTCGTCGTCTTCATTATTGAAGTCGAAATCAAATTCATCAACGCTACTGAATACTTCACCACGGCTTTCATATTCCTCGTTGGCGTCGCTGTCTTCGTCTTCATCGAACGCGTCTAAGTCAATACCTAGCTGCGCGGCCAGCTCTTGATAACGGTCAAGTTTTTCATCGACATAATGCTGGTCGAGTTTATTCAGTACGTAACCCGATTCAAGTTTGACCAATAAATCTTGCAATTTGCGGTCATTTTCCAATTGCCGAAATTCTTGCTCTGGCGTCATTGCTTTTGCTGCAGCAGCGCCTAACGCAATCGGTTTTTTCGAACCTAAACGCGCGTCTCGATGATTCTTAACTGCCGTTGACGATTTCGTCTGCTGATTTTCAGCATAACGACTACCAGCCTTCTGCCCCTTCCCTTTTTCTTTCGATTTGGGTGCTGGCTTGGCAACTGCGTCTTGCGGCCGCTCTACTTTGCGCGGCGCGAGCGGACCCGGTTTGCGAGACTTTTTAATACGCGTCATAAAATGATGCTTACCCTAAAACAAATTCAACAATGGACAATACCAATAGTCGGCAACATGCAAACTACCCTATAGGATAACGTATTCTGGTGTTTTCAGCATTAAGAGATGGATGACTGGACAGAAGAAAATAAAAAAGGCGATGAAATCATCGCCTTGATTTGAACCCGCACACCCCCCCAGGGTGAATTCGAGAACGATTGTCGCTAGTTCCTACATTATTATTGTTCTTCCTTGTGATCTTGCCTCTTTTTATCCGCACCTTACGGCACGCCTTTTTCACAGCAAGAATTTCAATTTCGCAAAAACCTTTTGCTAATAACAGACTGCAACACTTTTCATTATTATTGGTGAGCTACACGCTGTTAAGGTTACTGCATATAAAGCAACGATTCGTTGCGCAGTGCTTTCCCAAAATGTTTTTCGCCTCCTGGCGTATTTTTATTCCCTTTGGTCGTTTTTCTTATTTTTCTTTGTTAACGACTTATTAATTTCCGCTCGTTGAGCGTTGTAGTGAGAGCCTATCACAAATTTACAACAAGTCACCAGTTTATTTCAGACAATTTTATTTTTTTGTTCATTAATCTGTAAACTTTTCAAGCCAAAACCGCGCTATTCCTGACTTATGCTTGTTGGTGACGACTCACTTCCCCTTGCTTTCCTGAGCTCTAGATTACGAATATTTGCCGACTTTGCAACCAGAAAGTCACGCCTTCGGGCATTTTTTTCATTTTTTTTGTGACAACCCTGAAAAATACATAACAAAAGTTATATATTTTTCAGGGTGGCAACTGTGGTCAATCCGTTGCAAAATGTCTGCAACCTCAAACACAGAACAAGCAAAGGTATGTGTATGCGTAAAACCGCCTCAATCCTAGTCGCCAGCGCCGTATTGCTGGCCTTATCTGGGTGCCAAAGTACGGCATCAACCGCCAATACGGCGAATCAAACAACAGCAGCCGCAACCGCCCAATCTGCGGATCAATATTTTACCCAATTGGCCGACCGTGCGTGGGAGTACAACCAAGGCCAGTATTTAATTGCGCGCGATGACAGCGGCCGTGCAAGCCGCCTTAATGATATCTCGCCCGAAGCGCTCGCTGAGCGTTACGAGACACGCAAAGACTTCTACACCCAGCTCGCTGCTATCGATGCCAGTCGACTAAGTGCCGAGAATCAAATTAACCGTGACATGTTGATGTATGCCCTGCGTAACCAAATTTCGCAGTACGAGTTTAATATGCATCTGATGCCGCTGACCAACGAGACCGGACCGCACAACACCATTGCACGCTTGCCACAGCAAGTGCGCTTTAACAGTGCGGAAGACTATCAGCGCTATTTGCAGTTACTCAGCGACATCCCAGCATGGCTGGCACAACAAACTGCCTATATGCGCGAAGGCTTAGAACGCGGCATTTCCCAACCCAGTGTGGTCCTACGCAATTTCCCACAAGGTGTGCTCGCTTATGTCACGGTTGATCCGGCAGAAAGCATTTTTTATCGCCCGATTGCACAAGCCGATCGGCATTTAAGTGATGAGGCATTGAACGACCTCGAAGTCGAAGCACAAACGGTCATCGCCACGCTCGTCAATCCTGCACTGCAGGATTTCCATGATTTTCTCGCCGATGAATATGTGCCAAACGCACGGGAAGACATCGCCGCAACCAATTTACCGAATGGCGAAGCGTTCTATGCCAATCGTGCCAAACACTACACAACATTGGATTTATCCCCGGAAGAAATTCATGAAATTGGGGTAGCTGAAGTCGCGCGAATTCGTGCCGAAATGGAAGAAGTCATCGCTGAGGTTGAGTTTGCAGGCACTTTTGCTGAGTTTATTCACTTCCTCCGTACCGACCCGCAGTTTTACGTTGAGACCGGCGAAGAGTTACTCAAGGAAGCGGCTTATATTGCCAAGCGCGCCGACCATGTCTTGCCGCGGCTTTTCCGACACTTACCACGCACGCCATATGGGGTCGTGCCGGTACCGGCTGAAATTGCACCCAATTACACCCAAGGCCGCTATTCCGGACCATCGCGCGATGACGAAGCCGGCGAATACTGGGTCAACACCTATGCCGTTGAAACTCGGCCTCTCTACGAGCTCGAAGCATTAACTTTGCATGAGGGTGTTCCCGGCCATCACTTACAAATTGCGCTAGCGATGGAAATGGAGAACGTGCCGGGCTATCGCCGTTCAACCTACATTTCGGCCTTCGGTGAAGGTTGGGGTTTGTACGCGGAATATCTCGGTTTAGAAACTGGATTCTACCAAGACCCATACAGTAACTTTGGTCGGTTAACCTATGAAATGTGGCGCGCCGCACGTCTTGTTGTCGACACTGGCATGCATGCAATGGGCTGGACCCGCGATCAAGCGGTTGAGTTCCTCGGCAGTAATACTGCCCTGTCATTGCATAACGTCAATACCGAGATTGACCGCTATATTAGCTGGCCGGGTCAAGCCTTGTCCTACAAGCTCGGTGAACTCACCATTAAACGTTTGCGGGCGGAAGCAGAAGCAGCGCTGGGTGCAGACTTTGATTTACGTGAGTTCCACGACGAAGTCTTGAAGAATGGCAGCATTCCGTTGGCGACACTTGAGCAACAAATTCATGACTACATTGAAAAGAAATTAGCCGAATAAGCCGACGCTCTGTTGTTCAATAACAAAAAAAGTCGCAGCCAGTGATGGTTGCGACTTTTCAATATGGGGTACTTATTAGCCTCGGGGTGGCACCGGTTTGCGATTCGCCAACCACACACCGAATAAGATAAAGCCCATTCCGGCCAACTGAAAGACACCAATCGTTTCACCACTCAAAACACCCAGTGTCATTGCCACAATCGGTATGAGATACGTGACCGAACTGGCGAATACGGTTGTTGCAATTTGCACTAAATGGTTAAAGAGAATCAAGGCTAGTGCAGTGCCGACGACGCCGAGAACCACCACCGCAGCGAGCGAGCCCCATGCCGCCGTACTCGTGAGTTTACTCGCAACCTCGCCTGGACCAAGCAAGTACAGCAGTGCAACCGGTAATACCATTAGTAAGGATACGCCTGTAATGGTCAGTGGGGTCTGGTCGGGTAAATAGGTCTTGATCAAGTTTAAGTTCATGCCGTAACAGAACGTGGCTGCCACCACAAAGAGCGCATAGGCATTAAGTGTCAATTCGCCAGAAGCATTCAGCAACACCAGCATAAGGGTACCACCCAAGCCAATGAGTAAGCCAAATACAGTGCGGCCAGTGACCCATTGACGAAAAATAATCGAGCCAATGATTAGCGTAAACAAAGGGGTTAGTGCATTGAGCGCGCCGGTCACGCCACTATCGATCCGGGTTTGCGCCAAGGCAAATAAAAACGCCGGTAACAAACTGCCGGTTAAACCGACCGAAGCAACAACCAACCATTGGTGACGTTTTAGTCGATGCATCCGCACCAATGCGAAGGGAGCCAAAAATGCGGCAGCGGCAGCTAAACGAACCGCAGCGACCTCAACTGGGGTAAACGTCAGCAAGCCCATTTTGATCAACCAAAACGAGCTTCCCCAGACCAGAGCGAGTGTGAATAGCTTCGCCCATGTCGACCATGGGTAAGCCTGTGTATCCGTCATGTTTTACCTACGTTGCGCGCGTTGCAGTAGTGCCTTTTGAACTGGCACGACTGCAACCGAATGGAAGTGTTTCTGTCGGCTAATTACTCTACTCTGCGGCAGAAGGATCAGCCGCCTCGTCGGTGGGTAACGTGAACCAACCTTGGAGCACGCGCTCTAAATCCGGCAAGCCCGATTTATTCAATGACGAAAAGGTGATGGCTTGCACATCGCCATTAAACCCTGGAAGGGCTTCCTGAATTTTCATCAGCGTGGCTTTGCGCGCGCCACTATTCAACTTATCCGCTTTCGTGAGCACAACCAATACGGGCAAATCACTAGAAACCGCCCAATGAATTAGCTCTTGGTCTAAGTCTTTCAACGGGTGGCGGATGTCCATTAACACGACTAAACCACGCAGACATTGACGCTTTTGGAGGTACTCCGAAAGCGCTTCTTGCCATTTATGTTTCATTGCCAATGGCACTTTGGCGAAACCATAACCTGGCAAATCGATTAAACGACGCTCTTCGTCCAAACTAAACACATTAATTTGTTGCGTTCGGCCTGGCGTTTTACTGGTCCGTGCCAAACTCTTTTGGCGTGTAAGAGCATTCAATGCACTTGATTTACCTGCGTTTGAACGGCCGGCAAAAGCGACTTCCAAGCCTTCGTCTGCAGGTAAATGACGAATATCGGGTGCACTGGTTATAAATCGTGCGGATTGAAAATGTACGCTTTGGCTACTCACTACGAACCTCAATTACTCAGGAAGGACGGGGATTATGAACGAATAATAGTCGACAGCCAACCATAGAACCATCAATCAGACGTTTCATCGTGGCGAGAATCGTGTAAAATAGCGACTGGAATTTTTTTCGGGCCCTGGCCCAGCTGAAGACAAAGAATAAACAGAGAAGAGAGATCATGAAAAAACTCGCGATTCTATGTGGTTTTGTGTTGTTCGCCAGTGGCGCTGCTACGGCGAAAGCCGATATCGTAGGCGACGCCGAAGCTGGGCAGTCAAAGTCTGTCACGTGTGCTGCATGTCACGGTCAAACGGGCAACAGTCCATCAGGTGACTTTCCGAATATTGCTGGCCAAGGCTACAAGTATTTGGTCAAGCAGTTAATGGATTATCGTCGTGGTGCCCAAACCAACGGCGCTGAAGGCCGGAATAACATGTTGATGGCCTCTCAGGTGGTCAACTTAAGCGACCAAGACATTCATGATTTGGCCGCGTTTTATGCCAGTCACGAACATGAAGTTGGTGCCGTTGACGAAGAAATTATTGCCGAAGCGCAACGCCTGTTCCTTGGCGGTGACGTCGATCGTGGCATCACAGCTTGTGCCGCCTGTCATGGCCCAAGCGGCTTAGGTATGGGCTTAGCAACATTCCCAATGTTGAGCGGTCAACACGCTGAATATACAGCTCTTACATTGAAAGAGTTCCGTTCTGGTGATCGTAGCAACGATCCGAATGGCATGATGCGTGACATCGCTGCTCGTTTGACGGACCACGACATCGAAATTCTTTCGAAATATATTCGCGGTTTATACTAAAACAGCGCGCTAAACTCGTTTCACTAAAAACCGCTGTGCGTAAGCACGGCGGTTTTTTTCTGTGCGTTTTTTTACCGCTATTGCTTTGAGCCCAATCGGAAAATAAAAAGCCCCGGGCAAAGTGACCGGGGCGAAGGATGTCCAGGGAAAACATCTTGGGAGAGCATAATGCTCACTTACTATGAGTCCCTGCTGGTTAAAAAGTTTCCAATAAAATTTAATGGTTTTTCAGCTGGTTATAAATCAACCAGCGTCGTTAGTGAACGATGGGCCGCTTTAATGCGCTTCATCCCAATTATCACCAACACCCGCATCGGCTATCAATGGCACATCGATCTTAACCGCCTGCTCCATCACCGCTACCAGCTTCGGCAAATAGGTATCAACCTTGTCCTCGCGAATTTCAAAAACCAATTCATCATGGACTTGCATGGTTAGAAAGACGTCACCCTCGTTGATATTGCCGGGTGTTTTCAACCAGGCTGCGACATCAAGCATCGCCTTTTTCATAATATCTGCAGCGGAACCCTGCATCGGTGCGTTAATCGCAGCGCGTTCTGCCGCATTTCTGCGCATGGCATTGCGCGCATTAATTTCTGGCAGGTATAAACGACGACCAAAAATCGTCTCGACATAACCTTGAGCTGAAGCTTGTTTGCGCGTGCGCTCCATATAGTCAAGGACGCCAGGAAAACGCTCAAAGTAGACATTCATGTAATGCTGAGCATCATTGCGGCTAATATCAAGCTGCCGCGCCAAGCCAAACGCGGACATGCCGTAAATCAGACCGAAATTCACCGCTTTGGCACGACGACGTTGCTCAGATGTCACTTCGTCTAATGGCACGCTAAACACTTCCGCCGCGGTAGCTTTGTGAATATCTCGACCGCGAGCAAAAGCTTCCAACAGGCCTTTCGACTGAGAAAGGTGCGCCATAATCCGCAATTCAATTTGCGAATAGTCAATTGCCACAATTTTATACCCGTCCGGCGCAACAAATGCTTTACGCACGCGCCGACCGGCTTCGTTACGAATCGGGATATTCTGTAAATTCGGATCCGTCGACGACAACCGCCCCGTCGCGGTAACGGCTTGGTGATACGAGGTATGAATACGTCCGGTTGCCGCTTTAATCATTCGCGGTAACTTATCCGTATAGGTCGACTTCAGCTTGGCCAAGCCGCGGTGGCGCAGAATAAGATCCGGCAGTGGGTAGTCCAATGCCAATTCTTGTAATACTTCTTCAGCCGTTGACGGCGCCCCTTTTGGCGTCTTCTTTTTCACCGGCAAACCTAACTGTTCAAATAAAATGGTTTGCAGTTGCTTGGTGGAATTAAGATTGAAGGGCTCTCCAGCAATGTCGAACGCATCCTTTTCAATTTCAGCCAATTCTTTGGTGATTTCCTGGCTCTGTTTAGCGAGCTGGTCGGCGTCGATCATCACCCCTCGCCGTTCCATCATCGCTAAGATCGGAATCAAAGGTAGCTCTAGTTCACGGAGCACTTCTTGCAGGCGTCCTTCCGCCAATACGCGCGGCCACAGAACTTCATGCAATCGTAAAGTAATATCGGCGTCTTCTGCTGCATAGGGTGCCGCTTGCTCAATCGACACTTGATCGAAGCGCTTCTGCTTGCTTCCCTTACCCGCTACGTCTTCATAGGCGATGGTCTTATGACCCAAATGCTGTAACGACAAGGTGTCCATGTCATGGCGAGAACTGGTACTGTTCAGCACATAAGACGAGAGCATGGTGTCGTTTAATATGCCGCGAACATGAATATCGTAACGACGGAATACGTGCATATCATATTTAATATGTTGCCCGATTTTTTTCGGCTCACTGTCTTCCAGTAAACCCTTCATCTGTCCCAGCACCCACTCGCGGTCCAGTTGCTGCGGGCCATCTAAGTCTTGATGCATTAACGGCACGTACGCAGCTTCGCCCGGGGCTGTGGCAAATGAAATACCAACTAATTCAGCTTCCATGTAGTCAATGCTGGTGGTTTCAGTATCAATCGCATAGTAATCCGCTTGCTCGAGACGCTTAAGCCAATCGGCAAACGTCGCTTCATCAGTAATGGTGACATAAGTCGAGCGATCAATCGGCGCTAGCGCTACGGATGACTCTGCGCTTTCACCAGCAGTTACTTCCTGATTGGCATGACCATTGCCGTTACCATTCATTCCTTCGGCTTTGTCCATGCCCTTTTCCAGCGCCTTTTGCGCGTGTCCTTCACCTGCGTGCTCTGCTGATTTTTCGCCTTTTTCTAACAACTCGGCCAACCAGCGACGGAACTCACATTGCTTGTATAGCTCTGCTAAGCGCGCATCATCGGGATCGGCCAGCAGCAACTCTTCGGGTTTTAAGTCCAATTCAACGTCGAGCTTGATCGTGGCGAGTTGTTTCGACAGGAGCAAAATATCGCGATGCTCTTGTAGCTTAGCCGGCATCGTCTTGGCGCCTCGGAAACTAAGTTCCGCAATCTTTTCCGGGTTATCCAACATATTCTCAATTGAGCCCATACCGCTGAGCATGGCTAGCGCGGTTTTCTCACCGACACCCGGCAAGCCTGGAATATTGTCCGAGCTATCCCCCATTAAGGCGAGAAAGTCGATCATTTGATCCGGTCGCACGCCATATTTTTCCGGTACCGCCGCTTCATCGAGGACGGTGTTGGTCATGGTATTGATCAAAATGACATGCTCATTAACCAGCTGCGCCATGTCCTTGTCGCCGGTGCTGATCAGTGTGGTGCGGCCTTCATCAGCGGCTTGCTGCGCTAAAGTCCCTATGACGTCATCGGCTTCGACCCCTTCAATACTAATCAACGGCAGTCCCATGGCGCGAATAATTTCATGCAGCGGCTTAATTTGTGAGCGCAGGTCATCCGGCATCGGCGGTCGATTCGCTTTATATTCGGCATACATGTCATTGCGAAACGTCGTCCCTTTGGCGTCAAACACCACTGCCATGTGGGTCGGATGGTATTGATTAAGAAGGCTTCGGAGCATATTAACGACGCCATAAATAGCACCGGTTGGCTCTCCCGCAGAATTGGTCAGGTGCGGCGGCGCGTAATAGGCCCGAAATAGATAGGAAGAGCCATCGACAAGAATAAAAGGCTGTTTTGGAATTTGCGGCGTCATAGCGAAAAACCTGTTTCTGTTAAGCACAGTTGAATGCTGCTAGGATGCCACAGACTTGGCTTTCTGGCTAATAAGCAAAACGATTTTTCGCCAGTGGCTGCGAACATGAAGTGAGTCATTAAAGTTCAGATGGCGGGGCTGTGTACGACTCTCGTGTTTCCCGATAACAACCTGTGGATAACTCTGTGAAGAACGATCGATTCTGCCGTGAGTCCAAAACAAAGGACTGCAGCATCAAGATTTAATAAGTGTTTGATTTAACAGGGACTAAACAGCAACCCAGACCGCATATACTTATTGTTTTTGGCTTACTCGCCACCTGTGGAAATTGCTTTAGTCGAACTTCAACCAGAGATAGTTTAAAGTACGTTTTAGTGTATAGAAGTCGTGAAAACTTCGGCGCAACGAATAATTTTTGTACGCAATCTCCCAACAGGTTTGACAGATTAGCACAATCATTCGCCAATACCAGATCAAAATTCGATCTTTTTTAACATTTTTTGATCTGAAAAATTCAGTTCTTATGAACGAAAATAATGGAGGATTATGACCATGAAAAAAATCGCTGTGTTATTAAGTGGTTGTGGTGTTTTTGACGGCAGCGAAATTTATGAGACTGTCATTACGTTACTCGCAATTGAACGCAACGGTGCCAGTTACCAGTGTTTTGCACCAGACAAAGAGCAGCTCCATGTAATCGACCACAATGCGCAAAAGCCGACCGATGAATCCCGCAATGTGCTCATCGAAGCAGCTCGCTTAGCTCGCGGTGATGTTAAACCGTTAAATGCGTTAAATGTTGCTGAGTTTGACGCTTTAATTATCCCCGGAGGCTTTGGTGCGGCAAAAAACTTCTCTGATTTTGCCGTCAACGGTGCCGATGCCGTTGCTGACGAACAAGTCGTCTCATTCTGTCAAGCGTTTGCTGCGGCTAAAAAGCCCGCTGGATACATGTGTATTGCCCCTAGCCTGCTGCCATTTGTTTATGGTCGCAGCATTGAATTGACCATAGGCAATGACACAGATACCGCCGCGGCCCTCGAGAAAATGGGCGCAAAACACATCGCATGTAGCGTCGACGAAATTGTCGTCGATGAAAAGCATCGCGTCGTCACCACGCCCGCTTATATGCTGGCTGGCTCGTTAAGCGAAGCCGCGAGTGGCATCGACAAACTGGTGGCAAAGGTGGTCTCACTTACCAACCACGCTTAATTAACAGGCGCGACTACACGAAAATCCCGAACAACAAAAATGCCCAACAAAAGAAGTTGGGCATTTTTAGTGACAGCCGTTTTACGGGCTTGTTGCTTTTGCGAGCCTCTATTGCAATGGAAAGCCGTTCACTTCCATCAAGCCATCTTTCAGCGTGAAGCGTAGCGGCATTGCCTGCGCGTCCTCAGGTAAAGTAAGCAGCAACATTTGCATCATCGGCGGCGCCTCTGCAACCGTGATGTCAATGCGTAAGCCTTGCATGGCCCAGTCGAATTGAACCGGTTCGTCGTTGTCGAGCGCCGTTAACGCCTCACTCCAATGGTCAGCGAGGAACACCACACTACCGCTCATTTTTAACGTGCCAAACTGGTCGCTGGCGCCATCGAATCGCTCTAACACTAACTCTGGCTCTTCGCTTTGCAGTTCAAGGCTTTGCAAATCTTCAAAGTCCAAGTCATAGAGAGTGCCATTCGCTAAATGCTGCTGGAGCTTCACCACGTCACTAGACACAACACCTCGCAGTCGCCAGTCTAGCGCTAATTCGTTGCTACCAGCCAAGAATGGAAGATCCATGGCTGAAGTGCCATAGATAGTGGCCATGTCTCGGGTTAAGTCCATGAACACCGTGTAATTGATGCCATCACTTTCCCAATGCTCAGTTTCATCGGTAAACGACATGCTGCCGATTGCAACACGCATATCCAGCACTTCGACAATGCCTTGACGTATTTGTGTGCCCCAATGCACCTTCACGTCGCGCATTGACATCGAGTCAACGCCAGGCATGCCAATTGTGGCATAAGCCGCTTGCCAGTCAGCGACGATCTTATTGCCAACCAAAGCAATTTGCATCTCGGCAGCACCAATCTCAAAGGTCATAGTATCGATCGTTCCGCTGAACACGTCCGCTTCGTAATCAACAAACACACCTCCGCGCGACACTTTTCCGCTGGATGTATAGGTATAAGGCGGTAGCGGCTCGTCGGCTAGGATACTCGTAATTTGACTAAACCCCTGACCTCGCCAACGTGCACTTAAGAAACCATAAGTGAGGTCAATCTCTTCTGAGAACGTCACCGACATCGAGTCATCAACGTTATTCTCGCCAGAAATCCGTAGTTTCCCTGATCGCAAGCCTTGCTCAAGCCACTCTACTTGGACGGCAATGTCGTGGTAGTCGGTAAAGTCTGTGATCATCCGCGGCAATTGCTCTTCCGCCAGTTTTTTGGTGGTCAGCACGCCAGCGATATAACCTGTGATGGCCAAAATAATGACCACAATTAAAATATTCTTTTTCATAATCTTCCCGATAATCCAATGTTCATGCAGTGCCCATTCCTTCGCGCTGCTCTCATAGTGCTTTGTTTATAAAGGCCAGAAATAAAGTAATGCTGGAATACTGACGGCCACCACAATAATCTCTAACGGTAAACCAAGTCGCCAATAATCACCAAACTTAAATCCGCCCGGCCCTAAGATTAATGTATTATTCTGATGACCAATTGGCGTCAAAAACGCACACGAAGCGCCTACCGCCACCGCCATCAAATAGGCGTCTGGATTTACTCCAAGCTGCGCTGCCGAGCTAAGCGCAATGGGACACATCACCGCTGCCGTTGCCGCATTATTCATGACGTCAGAAATAAACATCGTGAGCACGAGAATCATACCCAATGCAACGACTGCGCTACCGAAGGACAAATAATTTAAAATATACTGTGCGATCGTGTCTGCTGCCCCTGTCTCAGCGAAAGCGACTGCGACCGGGATGAGAGCAGCTAATAGTACTACGACAGACCAATCGATACTTTCATAGATTTGGCGAATTGGAATCACCCGTAAAAGCATGGTTAAAAGGACTCCGCTCATAAAGGCAACTGCAGCAGATGTCACCCCTGTTGCCGCTAAAGCAACCGCACTTATCATAATTAATGTTGAATACATTGCACGCTTCTTCGAGGGAACACGAACTGTTCGTTCCGCTAGGGGCACGCAGTTAAAATTTGCCGCAAATTGACTGAGAGCTTCCGCATTCCCTTGCATCAATAGGACGTTACCAGCTTGTACCTTGGTACGCCGCAAACGCCGGACTTTTTGGTTACCTTCATGAGAAATCGCGAGGAGGTTTAAGCCATAACGGCTTCGTAAACGCAAGTCTGCCGCAGTCGAATTAATGAGTCGAGAGTCCGGCATAACAACAAGCTCGACCAGCACAATCTCACTGTTATCGGAAGCTCTCGATTTAGAGTCGGCACTTGTTCGTGGATCTTTCTCTTTTGCGCCCCGGTCATACGCCGTAATTTTGCGATCAAACCAAGGTGGGCGATATTCAAATTCTTCATCGACATGGGACGTTACAACGTTACCACCGTCAGCGCTCTCCTCTTTTTCTTCTTTTTCTGGCGGTTTAACATTGTCCACTAAACGCAAGCCAAGAACGTTTAGTACCTGACTTAAGCTTTCCGGCTCAGCCTTAATAACAATCAAGTCCCCTTTGCTCAGTCTCTCAAAGCCCTGAGCGTGAACAACTTTAACTTTTCCTCGAACCAAGCCGATGACTTCCGCATCTGACTCTTGTAGCGCCTCATCGAGCTCTCTTACTGTCATACCCTCGGCTTGCCCGCCTTCTGAAACAAGAACCTCGGTCAAGTACTTACCGATATCGAATCCTTCAGCGTCATTTCTTTCACGCTTGGGCACAAAGTGCCAACCAATTAACGCGATAAATACGACCCCCGTTAACGCGACAAAAACACCTACCGGAGCAAAATCAAACATCCTATAGCCACTGCCAAGAGCTTCCGCTCGAAATCCTGACACTATAAGATTCGGAGGCGTTCCGATTAAGGTCGTCATACCGCCAAGAATCGAACCGAACGCAACTGGCATGAGCACTCGTCCGGCTGGTATGCCTAATTTATTTGCCAACTGGATCGCAATTGGCATCAATAGTGCCATCGCCCCCACATTGTTCATGAACGCTGATAGAACCGTTGCTAAACCGGTAAGAGAGGCAATCGTTGTAATCGGTCCCTTCCCTGAAGGGGTTAACTTGTGTGTAACAACATCAATCGCGCCTGTTATTTGTAAACTTGCGCTCATGACTAAAACAGCAGCAACCGTGATGACCGCGGGATGACCAAAGCCGAGGAAAGCAGTATCCGTGCTGACAAGACCTAAGGCGACGCATAATATTAGAGCAAATAATGCGACAACGTCATGCCGCCATTTACCCCACAAAAATAACAACAAGGTACAAATAAGAACCGAAATTATTTTTATCTCTGGCAATGTCATAGACTGACTTCCATTTAGTTGTTGTTGAGCTTTGCCCGAAGATCTTGAAGCACAGGCTGTGTTTCGGGTGCCTCACCCGTCCATGCAACATAACTCAATGCCGCCTGCTCCACTAACATGCCTAATCCGTCGGCGGTTTTACAATGCAATTTACTCGCCCATTGCAAAAAAGCGGTCGGCTGTCGGCCATACACCATGTCATAACAAAATGGTTGTCCATGCAATATTTTTTCACTTAGCTGTGGGCGCTCACCTTGCAAACCCGCCGCTGTACCGTTGATGACAACCGTCCACGGCTGATCGCTCTCTGCCGTACTCAGGCCACCAGCGGTAACAAACGCCCTATTGTCATTGTTTCCATCAGTACCTTTCCTATCGAGAAAGTTGGCCACTAGCTGCTCCGCTCGCGCTGCCGTGCGATTGACAATATGGACTGTCGCAACACCTTCGGCGAGCAATGGCATGAGCACCCCTCGGACTGCACCACCAGCGCCAACAATCAAAACTCGAGCATCCGCCAACAACACGCCTAGTCGCTGTAGATCACGCACTAACCCAGTGCCATCGGTATTATCGCCGTACCAGCCTTGCTTGGTACGCACTAATGTATTCACCGCCCCTGCCCGTTGCGCACGTTCGCTTAGGTCGTGACATAAGGTTAGCGCAATTTCTTTTAAAGGCACGGTCACATTCGCACCAACGCCACCGGCATCGCGAAATTCCTGTAAGCGCTCCGCAAACTGCTCTGGAGCTGCTAAAATACGCGCATACTCGACGACGTGCCCAAATTGCGCAGCAAACGCTGTGTGAATTTGTGGCGACACGCTATGTTCAATGGGATAACCAAACACTGCTAATTTCATGAAAATACCGTCTTTTCTCCATCGCTTACGCCCCGAACAGCTCGCAGCAACAACCTATCAACGTTTAGGTGGCGAGCCTGTGGTTCGTGCAATTGCTAATCGTTTCTACGACATTATGAGCACAGATCCAGCTGCGAAGGAACTCTATGCACTGCATCCATTACCATTAGATACCATTCGTCAGAAGTTTTATGAATTTTTGAGTGGTTGGTTTGAAGGTCCGCAGCTTTAGATTGAAAAGCATGGGCATCCGATGCTGCGCGCGCGGCATTTACCCTTTCCGATTGACGTCAGCATGCGCGACCAATGGTTACTGTGCATGTACCAAACCCTCGATGAGTTGGTGCCCGACGCTGAGTTAAAGCATGAGTTGCGCCAGCGGTTTACTCGCCTGGCGCATCACATGATCAATCAGTAGTAGCGACGGCGGTTGGAGTTGACTAGACCGCCTTTGCACAAACTAACTGGCTTTCGCCTTTTGTTTTTCAATCCGCTCAATTCGGCCTTGGAAGCCCGATTTGGTTTTGTCGTCGAGGCCAAACGTAAGCGCTTGCTCACAGACCTTAATCGCCTGATCAAACTTAGCGTCTTCCACTAATAAAGTCGCATAGTTTTGGAATGTGGTGACATGCGGTAACGCGCCACCATTCCCCGCTGCCAACGGTGCTTTAATGTCAGCAAACTCTTCAATATGACGCTGCGAGTAGGTTTTACAAATCATCCGCCAGCCTTCATCGCTGCGGTTGCGGTAACTGGTTTCCGTGATTTGCTGATACAGGCGATGGCGAGCAACTGGGTCTTTTTCGTCTTCAAGCGCTAATAGCGGTTCTTTCACCTCGTCCGGCACTTCAGCACCAAGCGGCGATGGTTGCGACTTATCGGCGCTATCAATGACTGGGTCAACGTCTTTTGGTACTTTTGACGATTTATCTTTAGCTTTCGCGGGTGTTTCCGCTGCCATTTCTTTAGCAGGCGTTTTGCCTTGTGCCGCAGGCGCTTTCATTTTAGCCGCAGGCGCTTCAGACTTACTCTTCGGTGCCTCAGGCTCTGCCGGTTTTGCTGCCGCGCTAGACTGGGAATTGGTTGCTGAGCTATTCGACAAACGCCGCACAATAAAGATAGCCGCGATAACAATCACAACCAAAATAAAAAAGATGGATGCATTAGACATGATAAGTTCCTGTATCGATTATTTTTTATGCGGACTCAGCTTAGTCCGAAATCGAACAAGAAACAAGCGATGTGCAACACGACACGACCAACCCCAGCGTGCGGTGCGACTAACCGCGAGAAAGAAGCTTGCGCTGGCTGCGCACCGGCCACGACCGACGCGCAATCGACAAGTGAATTAAGGTAGGCTCAACCAGTTGCGTGGTTTGAGATAAGCCTGCAAGGCCAACTCTCGACTACCCGGCTCGGCCTGATACATGTATTCCCAGCGCGCTAATGGCGGCATCGACATGAGTATCGATTCAGTGCGACCACCGGTTTGCAAACCGAACAATGTGCCGCGGTCGTAAACTAGGTTAAACTCAACGTAGCGGCCGCGGCGATACAGCTGAAACTGGCGCTCGCGCTCACCAAATGGTGTGTCTTTGCGCCGCTCAATAATCGGCACATACGCTTTGGTGAAATGGTCGCCAATCGACCGCATCAGTGCAAACGCATGTTCAAAGTCGAGTTCGCCAGCGGGATTGCGATTTAAGTCATCGAAAAATAAACCTCCCACACCGCGAGTTTCTTGCCGGTGCGGTAAAAAGAAGTAGCGGTCACACCAAGCTTTATAGTCCGTGTAATACTCTGGTCCAAATGGGTCGCAGGCTGCTTTAGCCGTTTCATGCCAATGGACGACGTCTTCATCGAAGGGATAAAATGGCGTTAAATCAAAACCACCACCAAACCACCACACCGGCTCTTCTCCCGGTTTCTCGGCAATAAAAAAGCGCACATTTGCATGTGACGTTGGAATAAATGGATTATGCGGGTGAATGACCAGCGATACACCGCAAGCATTAAAGCTACGCCCAGCTAATTCAGGACGATGCGCCGTGGCCGAAGCTGGCATCGACGCGCCAAAAACGTGCGAATAGTTCACCCCGCCTTGCTCGATGACCGCGCCTTGTTTTAACACTCGCGAACGACCGCCACCGCCTTCTTCACGTTGCCAGCTGTCTTCGACAAAGCGCTGTTGTCCGTCAACCAGTTCCAGCTCCGCACAAATCGAATCTTGCAAACGCTGCAAGTAATCTTTAACGCGTTCTAAATACTGGCTTTGCGGGTTCGCCTGCTGCGGATCGGCTTGGCTCATCGTAACGTGGCTCCTGTTAGGGGATTAATGATTTGCGACGGATCTGTCCGGCCGCCAGTTTCACCGGCCATTATCCAGTCCAGTTCATGGCCGAGTTCGGCTGCGACAGCGTCCGAGCTGCGCAGCGGCGGTTTGCCGGTATAATTTGCACTGGTCGACACGAGTGGTGCACCTAATGCACGACACAGTGCGCGTACCGGTTCAAATGCGGTAACACGCACGGCAATGGTATCAAATTCGCCGCGCAGAAAACGTGGGACACTGGCTTTTGCTGGTAAGACCAAAGTTACCGGCCCTGGCCAGTGAGAAAAAACTTGAAAACGTTTGTCTTGGGGAATGCGACTGTCGTCAACATAGTCGAGGAGCTGACTGTAATCAGCTGCAATCAATATCAAACCTTTCGCTTCTGGTCGTTGCTTCAGCGCGAGAAGCTTGCGCACTGCCACCTCGTCTTTCGGTGAGCAGCCCAATCCAAAAACCGCTTCCGTCGGGTAAGCGATTAATCCATGATTTGCCAACGCGGCTTTGGCAGCAGCAAAATTGTCTTCATTAGGGTCAGAAATTGGCAACGACATACGCACTCCTGAATGATTCACGGTAACCCAAAGGCCTAGCTGCGAGGGTTAATACCGATACGTCGAGTGCTGCATTATAACGGCTCAGATTTATAACCGCACTGCTTTTGCGGGCAACGTAAGCGAACACCCGCGGCTGAATCGCGTTTCACCAATACACCCCAACCGCAATCAGGGCAGCTTTGTGCGACTGGCTCGTCATTGAGGGCATATTTACACTTTGGGTAACGGTCACAGGCATAAAACTGCTTGCCGTACTTGTTTGCCCGCTGTTGCAGCTTGCCCTTATTGCAATCCGGACAGGCAATTGTCGCCGTCGATGTGGCCTGCGCTGCAGTCGGATCGAGCATAAAGTGACATTCGGGAAAACCGCTACAACCAATAAAAAAGCCGTAACGGCCTTTTTTTAAGAGTAATCCAGCGCTGCACTCTGGGCATTGCTCAGGTAAGGGTTGCGGGTCGAAATCACCGGTTTCATGAAGCGATTGGGTGTAGTCGCAATCAGGATACTGACTGCATCCCCAAAAGGAGTGATGTCCGGTGTGCTTCAGTCGCACTACATTTCCACACAGCGGACAAGGCTCGTCGCGCTCGTTTTTACGGTCCGGCGCGTCAAAAAGATGTGTTGGAGTCATAGGGCCTCTGCGTATTCGGCAAATGGTTACACGAGTTTGCAACTAGTGTAACAAACCCTCTGGCTCTTCAAACAACAGGTCTTCCATCTGGCTGTAAGCGTCTTCGTGACCTGGCGCGTTAAATAGAACCATTAGAATCACCCACTTCAAGTCTTCCAACATGAATTGCGGGGTATCAAGTTCCATGACACGGTCGATCACCATTTCGCGAGTCGCGAAATCCAGCACGCCAATTTGCTCTAAGTACAGCAAGAATCCGCGACACTGCACATCAAGCCGAGCCTGCTCTTCATTCGTGTAGGCCCGGAACGACGCCACTGGCGCCGCTTGATTTATGTACGGATGGTCCTGACTGTCCTGTAGATCGGCCAGACGCTCTAACCAAGCGAGCGCTTTCCCGATTTCCTGTTCGTGGAAACCTGCACGGGTAAGCTCGTCAGTCAGTTCATCGTGGTCAACCACCACTTCCATTTCAGAATGGACGTAGTTCTCAAACAAGTACATGAGGATATCAAACATCTTCATTACCTCCTCACCCTGACGTAACCGCCAGGTACTGTCTTAATCCATCCATCCAACTCGAGACTGATGAGCTGGTGCATTACTTCTGAAACCGTCATACCTGAGTGGCCTATGATAGCGTCAATCGAGGTGGTTTCAAATCCCACACTAGCTAATATGGGGGCGTTTGCCAAGTGTTCAAGCGCATTTTCCCACTCATTCTCGTCGAAAACATCTGCTGCGCGCGAAATGTTCGGGAGATCACCACAACAGCCCTCACCAAACATCATTTCATAGGCCTCGACATTGGCCTGCAAGTCGAGGTCAATATCCTCCGGCTTGGTCACTAATCGCGCACCTTGTTGAATCAGCATATTCGGGCCCGCAGCCAATGGATTCATCGGTGATCCCGGAATCGCATACACCTCGCGAAAACAATCCAGTGCTGACTGCGCGGTATGCAATGAGCCGCTACGCTCTGCAGCTTCAACAACCAACACGCCGCAACTTAGTCCTGCAATAATACGGTTGCGGAGCGGAAATTGTTCACTTCGTGCCGGCGTTCCCGGTGCGTATTCACTCAGAATTAGGCCTTTTTCGCCGATTTCGGTGAGCAGTTGGCGATTGCGCGCCGGATACAACTGGTCGATGCCGCTGCCGAGCACCGCGATGGTTGCGCCAGAAGCCGATAAAGCAGCACGGTGTGCCGCACCGTCCACACCAATCGCGCCACCACTACAAATCACCCAGCCCATTTGTGCCAACTCGCGGCTAAATAAAGTCGCCTGTTCGACTCCGCTGGGGCTGGCATGACGCGAACCAACAATCGATATTGACGGCCGCTGCAACAAGCGGAGATCGCCATGGGTAAATAGAACCAATGGCTGCGGTGTGATAAAGGTGACATCGAAAGGAAAAACTGAACAGCCCCAAGTCAGGATGTGGTGCGCAGGCGATTGCCCTAACCAATCGAGTGCGCGCGTTACTTCATTAGCATTTACGTCAGCTAAATTGCGAATGATGGCTTGCGGCACCTCAGCCAGTGGCTCAAGCACATTATCCGGTGGAAAACGCGCAAAGGGGTCTAACTCACCTTCATCATGATTTGCCCAGAAGCAGCACAGCTGTTCGCGAATGCGGGACGGTGCCCGCTGAATACTCAGCCACTGGCGAATCGTTTCCGCCGACGCATTGGCTGCGGTTAAAGCGTCAATTTCGGTTATGTCCGCTTGCTGGTTATTATATGCGACCGAGAGTGGCCACTCTGCCTGTTCCTTCATCAGCTGTCATCCTTGTATTTTTAGCAAAAAGCCCCATATTTGACCTAGAGTCACGGAGCGGTCGAAGACAATTCTGCGGAGTTTTCCGCCGGAAACAAGGACAAAACTGTATTTTCAGCGATCTTCCACGTAAAATTAACGATCCACGTACGAACGGAACCACAGCACTATGGCAGTTATGACGATTTTGAAGTATCCAGATGAGCGTTTACGTACCGTCGCTCAGCCGGTTGAACAGGTTGACGATGCGTTGCGTACAACGATCGATAACATGTTTGAAACCATGTACGGCTCGCAGGGCGTTGGCCTTGCCGCTACGCAAGTGAATGTCCACAAACGTTTATTCATCGCCGATTGCAGCGAGAATCAGGACGAGCCACTGGTATTTATTAATCCAGAAATTATCGAGCGCGACGGTATCCATGAAAATGAAGAAGGCTGTTTAAGCTTTCCCGGCGTGTACGCCAAAGTTGAGCGCGCCGGACAAATCAAAGTGCGCGCACTTGACCGCAATGGCGAAACCTTTGAACGTGAAGCCGACGGTCTACTCGCGATTTGTATCCAACATGAAATTGATCACTTAAACGGCAAGTTGTTTGTCGATTATTTATCACCGCTGAAACGTGACCGAATTCGCAAAAAACTTGAAAAAGAAGCACGCTTAGAAGCCAAGCAAGGCGCTTAAGTAGCAACGGAGAGGACAGTCAGTGCGGATTATTTTTGCCGGAACCCCAGACTTTGCAGCGCGGCACTTACAGGCACTGCTCGATACCAGCGACCTCAATGTGGTCGCTGTTTACACTCAGCCTGATCGGCCCGCCGGTCGCGGCAAGAAGCTGCAAGCCAGCGCGGTCAAAACGCTCGCGCTCGAGCACCATTTACCGGTGGAGCAACCCAGTTCGTTAAAAACTGCGGAAGCACAAGCGCAATTGCGTCACTATCAAGCTGATGTCATGGTCGTGGTTGCCTATGGTTTGTTACTGCCACAAGCTGCGCTTGATATACCGCGGCTTGGTTGTGTCAATGTCCACGGCTCGTTGTTACCGCGCTGGCGGGGTGCGGCACCCATTCAGCGAGCGATTTGGGCGGGTGACCAAGAAACCGGTGTGACCATCATGCAAATGGACGCTGGTCTAGATACCGGACCGATGCTGGCAAAGTCCTATCTCGCTATCGAAGCCGACGACACCTCCGCATCGCTCTACGAGAAGCTCGCGAAGCTCGGGCCACTGGCTTTGGTCGAGGCCTTACGCAGTCTGAATACTGGCGACATTCATGGTGTCCCACAGGAAGATAGCAAAGCGACCTATGCGAAAAAGCTAAGCAAGGAAGAAGGCCAAATCGATTGGTCGCAAGACGCCGCCTTTATTGAACGCTGCATCCGCGCATTTAATCCTTGGCCGGGCAGCTACTTCACCGTCCCCGGGCATGAGGATCAACCGTTCAAAGTGTGGCAAGCAGACGTTGAGCCTTCGCCTACACCAGCCTCAGCAAACGGCACCATTCTAGCCGCTGACAAACGTGGGATCAGCGTGCAATGTCAAGGTGGCGTTCTCGTCATGACGCAACTGCAGCCGGCCGGTAAGAAGGCGATGTCCGCAGCAGATGTGCTCAATGCGCGTCGCGACTGGTTTGCAGTTGGTTCAAACTTAATCAGCACTCCGTCCGCGGCTTCGTAAGTCACGTCGCCTCGGCACAACTCATCTTTATTCAAGGCGATTGCAGACGCAATGACTGACAAAAAAACGGCGTCCGAGCCGAAACAAACGAAGACACGTCCAGCGGCAGCTCGCGCGGCCGCTGCACAGGCATTGCAGTTGGTGTTGCAACATGGTCGCTCACTCACTCAGGCTTTACCACAGGCCAGTGAGAAGCTGGTTGCCAGCGAGCGCGCCTTTGCCCAAGCCATCGCCTATCAGGTGTTACGTCAGTTACCGGTTTATGAGTGGTTACTCAGCCGCTTGCTCGACAAGCCATTAAAAACCAAAGTTCGGATTGTTCACTATGTCTTGTTGGTCGGCTTGTGCCAGTTACGTGACATGCGTGTGCCGGCTCATGCAGCTATCGCCGAAAGTGTCAGTGCCGCCAGTTTATTAAAACAGCCGGCGCTTAAAGGCATGGTGAATGCTGTTTTACGTCGTTATCAACGCGAACACGATGCGCTCGAAGCGCAACTCGCTTTGGAGCAAGATAAATCCGCAACACTGGCCTTCGCTCATCCGGGTTGGTTGGTAAAGCGCTTGCAACAGGCATATCCCGAGCAATGGCAAGCCATTTGCAACGCCAACAATCAAGCGCCACCGTTGTGGTTACGGGTCAACACGCAACAATTCAGTCGCGACGATTATATAAACTTATTGAATAACGCTGGCTTTGACGCCGTTGCCGACACCCACTATCCATCAGCCATACTCTTGCAGCGTTCAACGGATGTCACCAGTTTGCCGCATTTTGCCGAAGGAGCCGTCTCGGTACAAGACCGTTCCGCTCAGTTCGCTGCACATATACTGGCGCCGCAAAACGGTGAACGGATCCTCGACGCCTGTGCTGCCCCCGGCGGTAAGACCGCTCACATTCTTGAACGAGCACCGCACGCGCGAGTGGTTGCACTCGATTTCGATGAAAGCCGATTACAGCGTGTGCACGAAAACCTCCAACGTTTAAGGCTCAACGCGGAAGTCATCTGCGGTGATGCCAGTCAATCCGACTGGTGGGATGGTGAATTATTTGACGCTATTTTGCTTGACGCGCCCTGCTCCGCTACCGGCGTTATTCGTCGTCACCCGGACATTAAGTGGCTACGTCGCAATGAGGACATTAGCGTCTTAACTGAGCTACAACAATCAATTCTGCATCAGCAATGGCAACTGTTAAAACCGGGCGGGCGGCTACTTTATGCAACCTGTTCTATCCTTCCGGACGAGAACATGCTGCAAATTCAAGCATTTCTCGCTACAGTTGATGATGCTGTAGGCAATCCGATTTCGTCTGACTTGAGCGGTGTCGACGTCACGCAAAGCGCCAGCGACGGTTGGCAGCTATTACCTGCAGTAAGTTCCGAGCACCAACAAGGTGGTGACGGGTTCTATTATTTTCTGCTTGAGAAAAAGAGTGACGCATGAAAAAAGTCATTATTGTCGGTGCCGGCCGCGTTGGTGCGACATTAGCTGAAAGTTTGGTCAGCGAACGTAACGAAGTCACGGTCGTCGACCAAAACCGCGAATTGCTTGACCTACTGCAAGACAAGCATGACTTACGTGTCATTCAGGGCAATGGCGCCCATCCCGATGTCCTGCGATCAGCTGGAGCCGACGATGCTGACATGTTGATTGCTGTGAGCAGTCTCGATGAAGTCAACATGCTCGCCTGCCAGGTTGCTCACTCGATTTTTAATACGCCGCTGAAAATCGCTCGCGTCCGCTCGGAGCAATACACCAAATATGAAGATCAGCTGTTCCGTAAAGAACAAATGCCGGTCGACCATATTATTTCACCGGAACAATTGGTGACCTCGTATATCAAGCGCCTAATTGACCATCCGGGAGCCTTGCAGGTGGTGCAGTTCGCCGAAGGTAAGGTCAGTTTAGTTGCGGTACGTGCGTCTTATGGCGGAAAACTTGTTGGCCACGCTATTGCGACCTTAAAAGAACACATCCCGAACACCGATACCCGTGTTGCCGCTATTTTTCGTCAAGGTCGGCCGATTCGTCCGGTTGGTTCAACCATTATTGAAGCCGATGATGAGGTATTCTTCGTCGCCGACAGCAAGAATATTCGTGTCGTCATGGAGGAGTTGCAACCTCTGGAAGCGCGCTATCGGAATATCATGATTATGGGCGGCGGTCACATTGGTGCTGGTTTAGCCCGCCAACTCGAAGATACGCACAAGATCAAGCTCATTGAGCTCAGCCATGCTCGCGCCGAGCAACTCAGTGCAGAGCTCAGCACAAAAACGCTCGTTCTCCAAGGCGATGCCACCGATCAAGAAATGCTCAATGACGAGCGAATTGAGGACGTGGATCTCTTTATTGCCGTCACCAATGACGATGAGGCCAATATTATGGCTGCGCTCTTAGCCAAGCGCATGGGCGCAAAGAAAACCATGGTTTTGATTCAGCGCAGTGCCTATGTCGACTTAGTCCAAGGCGGAGAAATCGATATCGCCATATCACCGCAGCAAGCGACTATTTCGGCATTACTAAAACATATTCACCGTTCTGATTTCGCCAGTGCGTATTCATTGCGCCGCGGCGCAGCGGAAGCCATTGAAGCGGTCGCACGTGGGGAAGAAAGTACGTCGCAAGTGGTGGGGCGCGAAGTCGGCGAACTAAAACTGCCACCGGGCACCACCATTGGTGCGATTGTGCGTGGCAGTGAGGTGCTCATCGCCCACGACGACACCCTCATTCAGTCTGATGACCATGTTATTTTGTTCTTGGTCGACAAAAAATACGTCAGTGAAATTGAGCGTTTGTTCGCACCCGGCGCGCTTTATTTTTAGCGCGCTGATCTTTCGGACAAGCCTTCGGCATGCCTTCGCTATGCCTAGTGCTTCCAGAATGCTGGGGTAAAGAGGACCAATAAGGTAAAGATTTCTAAGCGGCCAAAAATCATTGCTAACATTGCCACCCACTTGCCGCCGTCAGATACGCTGGCAAAATTACCCGCCACTTCCCCTAAGCCTGGACCCAAGTTGTTGAGGGTCGCTGCCGTCGCGCCAAATGCCGAATAGTCATCCAGCCCGGTGGCAATAAACAGCAACATAATAATGACAAACACCAGCGCATAAGCGGCAAAGAAGCCCCACACGGCCTGCACGACTCTATCCGGTAAGGCGCGATTACCCCACTTGACCGTGAACACCCCACGCGGATGAATCAAACGATTAATCTCGCGCATGCCTTGACGGTAAAGCAATAAAACGCGAATGACTTTCAAACCACCACCAGTTGAACCCGCACTACCACCAATAAAGCTGGCAAAGATCAACAAGACCGGCAGGAACAATGGCCAAGTTGCATAGTTTTGCGTGGTGAAACCAGCCGTAGTCGCGATTGAAACCGTCTGGAAAATGCCGTGGAACAGTGCATCCGACCAATCACCAAACCATTGCTGACTGAGTAAGACCAAAACAACGATGGTAATTAAGGCAAACTGAATTGCGATTAGCGCGCGAAACTCAGGGTCTTTGTAATAGACTTTCAGGGAGCCGCGGTACAGCTCATACTGTTGTTGGCCTTCCACTTTGCGACTGTACAAACGCGGTACTGCGGAAAAGTGCAATGCAAAATTCACCGCAGCAATCAACAAGAACAAGACACAAATCATGTGAATCACAGGGTTATCGTAGTAGCCCATGCTGGCGTCATGCGTGGAAAACCCGCCAATTGCAACGGTTGAGAATGCGTGTCCAATAGCATTAAACGGCGTCATTCCCGCCGCCCAATAGGCTAAGGCGCAGGCAATGGTTAGCCCGAGGTAGATGTACCACAGCTGCTTTGCCGTATCGGCGATACGGGGTGTCATTTTTGAGTCTTTTACCGGACCCGGAATCTCCGCGCGATACAATTGCATGCCACCGATACCGAGCAGCGGTAAGATAGCCACGGCAAGCACAATGATCCCCATGCCACCAAGCCATTGCAGCTGTTGACGATAAAAGCGATAGGCATGTGGCAGTTCGTCGATGCCAGTGAGAACCGTGGCCCCCGTAGTCGTCAACGCCGAAAATGATTCAAACATGGCGTCGGTAAAGCTCAGGGTGTACTCGTCGGGCATCCAAAACGGAATAGCACCGACCGTCCCCAATACCACCCAGAACATGACGACGATGACGAAGCCTTCGCGTGTTTTCAATTCACGTTTTTGGCTGCGGTTGGCGTACCAAATGAGAAGACCAATGACTAAGCTCAGCACGAATGCTAAAAGAAACGCCCAGCCACCGCCGTCTTCGTAAAAGTAAGCCAGCACCGCTGGCGGAATCAAGGTCACACTAAAAAGTGCGATAAGTATGCCTAACATCCGCAATATCGTGCGTATTTGCATGGAAAACGAGCCCTTAGCCTATCTGTTTTTGTTGTTTGTACGGCATCTTACGTTCGACAGCATTGCGGATGTTAACTACGGCCGTTGCCATTTATCTGCATTCGAACCACTGGAGTTAATACATTAGCATCATTTCCGAGTAACATTGTATAAATTTGCTGATAGGCCAACACAGCTTTGACATAGTCGCGGGTTTCTTGAAACGGGATCAGCTCCACCCATAAATCGGCTGGCATCGGCTCCGCTGGCAACCATTCATTGACCCGGTTAACCCCAGCGTTATACGCCGCCGTTGCTAATATCCAGTTCTGATCCGTGCGTTGTAACAACTCGGCTAAATACTGCGTACCTAAACGCACATTGTCTTCCGGTGAATCTAAGCGTGGCGTGGTATTCCGCATTGGTCCTGGGCTTCGACGAGTGAGATGCTCTGCGGTACCGGGCATCACTTGCATCAGTCCACGAGCACCAGCGGGTGAAACTGCGTCCGGTTGAAACGAGCTTTCCCGCCGCGCGATGGCGAACACCCACGATGGGTCAACAGCAGCGCGTTCAGCTTCGTCACTGAGCAGTTCCCGATAGGCCAACGGAAAACGCCGGTGAACATCATTGAGAGCGCCATTTTGAGCGAAAGCAAAGATGGCTTGGTCATGCCACCCCCACTCCGAGGCGACAACAGCAGCCAACACCTGTTGCTCAGTGGTGATATCAGTTCGCAACGTATTCCACTCGCGACGCGCATCAAGAAAACGCTCGAGTTGACGCCACTCATAGGCGCGTAACGCGGCCGGATTAGTCGCTACCGCTTGCAAGTCTGCGGGCTCATAAGTCAACTCTTGATGATTTAAGTCTGGAACGAGCGCTAACCGCGCGCTGGCCAAGAAACCATAATAATTTCGTTCACCCGCAACTTGTTGAAGCTTGGCATGACCGAGGTCATTAAAGCCTAGTTGAATCAGTGCTCGCGCATGCCAGTAAGTCCATTGTGGAGCGCTGCGTTGTGCTTCAGGTAAGTTAATCACGAAATGGTGAATCAGGTCGTAGCGTTGCTGTTTTAATAACGTCGCTAAGTACCATTGTTGCGTGGTCGAGTCCGCTTGGCGCATGTCCACTTTGCTAAACCAAACCAAGGCGTCAGGCTCTTGGCGCAACGCCAAAGTAACCGCAATGGCTTCATTCATTTGCTGTTGTTCACTGACACTAAAGGGGTGTTGCTGGAACTTGTCGAGATAGGCTTCCCACGCTTGGATAGTCGCCCGATGGTTTTGCCAACGATAACGCTGCAATGCCGCCAAGATAATCTCTTTTTCGCGGTAATCCTGATCACGAAACTCCTGCGTACGCCGGACTAACGAAGGATTCGCATGGATGCGACGTTTCAGTAGCGCTAGGTCCTGCTTATTCTCAGGCATATAGCGCGTAAGATAACGCGCTAATGAGGTCTGGCGCTCATTTAGGGCCAAGCCAATCCGGCGCCAGACCACTTGCTCGGTTCTGTTGCCCGCGGCAGCCCAATTGGCAAACACTGAGTCACAGGCTGAGGGTAAGCTGCGACCATGCAACCATTGCGCCGTTACTTCCTGCCAAAAGCGTTCAAGCTCCGTGTCATTGCCACGTACGTCTTGATAGCGATAGCGTAAATACTGGCACTGCAGCTGTGCTGACGATTGTGGCCGATAATCGCGCAAAAACCGGTTCGCGTCGTTTCGACGTACATGATATTGCAGCCACGCGGTGCGCAATTGACGCTCTGCTGGTGTTCCCCGATGCTCATGAAGGAATTCGAGAATCGGCCCTTCATTTTGCAAGCTAAGGTTGTTTTCCAGTAAGTTCGCCTCAAGATAAGGAAAGAGCGGATAATCCGTCAGCTGTAACATGGTTTCGCGTGCTCGCGTGAATTCACGACGAGAGAGCATTTGCTCAACCTCAACGAAAAGTTCACGTTGCTTGCTAAGCTTTTCTGCATGCGGCAGTGAGCCATCGGGTCGTACGCCAAGCGGGTCGAAATAGTAGACCGCAGGATGTGGAGCAAGGGAAGCCGTGTCAGGCTCGCTCGGTGACAGTGCAAAAGCAGCACCAATCAGCAAGCCCGCACTGACGAGCAAGGTGAAACGAACATGACGTAAAGGCTTTTGTACAGCCTTTTCAAACGGGTGTTTAATTTTATTTCTCATTATGGGATGATAACCGCCACACTTTTTACGATACTGTTCTAAGAACGGTTCGTGAACTGAGCATCGTGTAAGAACGAATACAACTTAATTTCGTAACGATCGTGTTCGCTACAACATCGTGCAAATCATCTCTGATGTACTACATACGTTGTAGCATAAGCACACAACAACGCAAGCATGAGAACAGAGATCGGCTCTGTTTTTATTGGGAGACCAGTCGGGAGACGAAATATGATCTACCAAGGCAACAATCTACACGTTGACTTTATTGAACCTGGAATTGCACAACTCACTTTCGATGCACCAGGCTCGGTCAACAAATTTGATGAAAAAACCCTAAATGAGTTCAGTGACGCCCTTGATGCACTGGCCGCAAATCAAGACTTAAAGGGTCTATTAGTGCGCTCGGCGAAGTCTACCTTTATCGTCGGCGCCGACATTACCGAATTCCTCACCCTCTTTGCCGATCTCGACAAAACGAAAAAGTGGGTCCACATGGCCTCACGCGTCTTCGATAAGCTTGAGGACTTGCCGGTTCCAACCATTGCTGCGGTCAATGGCTTTGCATTGGGCGGCGGCTGTGAAGCGATTCTCGCCTGTGACTATCGAATTGCCGATGAAACAGCGGTCGTTGGTCTACCTGAGGTTAAATTGGGTTTAATTCCAGGCTTTGGCGGCACCGTTCGCTTGCCGCGTGTAATTGGTCCGGACAATGCGTTAGAAGCCATTACCACAGGCGCGAATCACAAGCCTGAGAAAGCGTTGGCAGTCGGCCTGATTGACGCCGTAACATCGAGCGACCGCTTGCAGGAAGGTGCCTTAAGCATGCTGCGTGACGCGATCGCCGGTGACCTAGACTGGCAGGCCAAACGTCAGCCGAAGCTCGAAGCACTGAAAGCCAACGAAGTTGAACGTTTGATGACGTTTAGCACGGCAAAAGGCTTGGTCTGGGCTAAAGCCGGTAAACACTACCCATCACCACATGCTGCTGTTGAAGTGGTGGAACGCGGCGCTGGCGAAGCACGCGAAGAAGCGCTGAATATTGAAAACGAACTGTTCGTTAAATTGACCCAAACCGACGCAGCGCGTGCTCAAATTGGTATTTTCCTTGCTGATCAACTAGTTAAGGGGAAAAGTAAGAAAGCTGCAAAAACTGCAACGAAGCAAATCAAGCGCGCTGGCGTCTTAGGCGCTGGTATCATGGGCGGCGGTATCGCCTATCAGTCGGCGGTCAAAGGTGTGCCGATCGTGATGAAAGACATTCGTCGTGAAGCGCTTGATCTAGGTTTAGCCGAAGCATCGAAAATCCTTGGTAAAGGTTTAGAGCTTGGTAAAATCAACCAAAAGGTTGTTGCCAAAACCCTCACCTCGATCACCCCAACGTTAAACAATAGCGAACTTGCTGATGTCGATATTATCGTCGAAGCCGTGGTCGAAAATCCGAAGGTGAAAGGTTCCGTACTAGCAGAAATCGAAAAAGTCGTGGCCAAAGACGCGATTATCACTTCTAACACATCGACCATTTCTATCGACAAACTGGCCGAAAGCCTCGACGATCCATCGCGTTTCTGTGGTATGCACTTCTTTAACCCAGTGCACAAAATGCCATTGGTCGAAATTATTCGTGGCAAGCATACGTCGGACGAGACCGTTGCTGCTGTGACCGCTTACGCATTGCAAATGGGCAAAACTCCAATTGTTGTCAACGACTGCCCTGGTTTCTTAGTCAACCGCGTGTTGTTCCCTTACTTTGCTGGTTTCAGCAAGTTACTCGACGATGGCATTGACTTCCCGGGCATCGACAAAGTCATGGAAAAAGAGTTTGGCTGGCCGATGGGCCCTGCCTACTTATGCGACGTTGTCGGTCTCGACACTGCCGACCATGCGACCCATGTTATGGCCGAAGGCTTCCCAACGCGGATGGTTCGCGACGATAATGGCGCCATTGCTAAGTTAGCCGCAGCCAACCGTTATGGTCAAAAGAACGGTAAAGGCTTCTACGAATACAGCCTCGACAAACGTGGCCGTCCACAAAAAGTGGTTAACCCTGATGTTTATGACGTCATCGGCAAAAAAGAGGCAAGCGCTGAAAAAGACGAGATTATCGCGCGCTGCATGATTCCAATGGTCAATGAAATGATCCGTTGCCTTGAAGAAGGTATCGTTGGTTCAGCAGAAGAAGCCGATATCGCATTAATTTATGGCCTTGGCTTCCCTCCATTCCGTGGTGGTGCGTTCCGTTATTTAGAAACGCTTGGCCTCGACAAATTCATTGAGTTAGCCGACAAGTTCGCTGATCTAGGTGAGATGTATCAAGTCACCGACGGTTTACGCGAGAAAGCGAAAAACGGCGAATCTTACTTTAAGAGCTAATTCGAACGGAGATTGTTATGAAAGACGTAGTGATTGTAGATGCAATTCGCACACCGATGGGCCGTTCGAAAGGCGGTGCCTTCCGCAACGTTCGTGCCGAGGACCTTTCTGCAGAATTAATGAAAGGCTTATTAGCACGTAACCCGAATATTGACCCGACTGAGATCGAAGATATTTACTGGGGTTGTGTGCAGCAAACCCTCGAGCAAGGCTTTAATGTGGCTCGCAACAGTGCACTGCTTGCCGGTATTCCTCACTCGGTTGGGGCGGTAACCGTTAACCGTTTATGCGGTTCCTCTATGCAGGCGATTCACGATGCCACGCGCGCGATTCAAACTGGCAACGGCGATATCTTTATTGCCGGTGGTGTTGAGCATATGGGTCACGTCCCCATGATGCACGGTGTCGACTTCCATCCCGGCCTGAATCGCTCAGTGGCAAAGGCTGCCGGTTCGATGGGCTTAACTGCTGAATTATTGGGTAAGAAGTTTGGAATCAGCCGCGAAGAGCAAGATTCATTTGGCGCTCGTTCGCATCAACTGGCCCACCAAGCAACGCTGAGTGGTGAGTTTGATAGCGAAATATACGCAATTAACGGCCACGATGAGCACGGGGTACTCAAACGCTTTAAGCATGACGAAGTGATACGTCCAGAGACAACGGTTGAAGGCCTTGCGGGTCTGCGTCCGGTGTTTGATCCTGCTAATGGTACGGTAACGGCGGGTACTTCTTCTGGCATTTCTGATGGTGCTGCGGCAACATTAGTCATGTCAGCCGATCGCGCCAAAGAACTCGGCTTAACGCCGCGCGTCCGGATTCGCTCCATGGCGATTGCCGGTTGTGACCCTTCGATTATGGGTTATGGCCCGGTACCAGCCACGCAAAAGGCGCTGAAGCGTGCTGGTTTAAGCTTGGCTGATATCGAGCTATTTGAACTGAATGAAGCGTTTGCAGCGCAAGCTCTTGCGGTAATGCGTGGTCTGAAAATCGAAGACCAACTTGATAGCAAAGTAAACCTGCACGGTGGTGCGATTGCACTCGGTCACCCACTTGGTTGTTCAGGCGCGCGCATTAGCACGACCCTGATCAATTTAATGGAACAGAAAGATGTAAGCTTAGGCTTGGCGACCATGTGTATTGGTTTAGGTCAGGGTATCGCGACTGTCTTTGAACGCGTGTAATCCGCGGTTCCTTGAGGTAACGCAAAAATCCCGTTGGCGCTAAGCGTCAACGGGATTTTTTTATGCTGATAAAATGCCTATAATGACGCAGCTTGCAATCACTATTGAGGCACGCACTCACTAACTTCCATTTAGATCAAGAAAGGATGAACCATGTCGCCCTTCACTACTGCGGATTTTCAACTCGATACCCTAGGCTTGCGCTGCCCTGAGCCGGTGATGTTGATTCGTGGCAAAATGCGACAAATGCAGGATGGCGAAAAACTGCTGATTATTGCTGATGATCCAGCAACCACCCGCGATGTTCCTGCTTTCTGTCGTTTCATGGATCATCAACTTCTTGCTGCGCAAACCGATGAAGCGCCCTACCGCTATTTAATTCAGAAAGGCCTTTAGTTGAATTTGCGCTGTTCCACGTGGAACATTGCTCATTCTTGTTAAACGCGCGCAGCGGCAAACAAAGTCGCTGAGCTAATCCATACCCAGCGACTCACTCATTCAGTAATGCTTACAGCTTATACTCCCAAAACTCGGCCGCACCCATTTCTGGGTCAAGCTGGTACGGTTTGAAACCGTATTTCAAATATGCGAGGCGCGCTGGCTCATTGCCACTGAGTACTTCCAATGTGAGTTTCACGCAGCCGCGCTGTTTTGCTTCTTTTGCCGCAGCAGCGATCAGTTGCTGGCCAATCCCTTTACCTCGGTGGCCATCGAGCACGGCAATGTCATGGAGGTTGCAAATCGGCTTGGCGGCAAACGTCGAGAAACCTTCGACACAGTTGATTAGCCCGACTGCGCCCGCTTCATCGTCCCACGCAATAAAACTAAAAACGGTCGGTCGCTTTGCCATTTCGCTCACCAACGTCGCTTTGGTTTGCGAGCTAAGTGCTTCACCGCCGCCCATTGGATCTTGGGCGTAATGGTCAAGTAACTGAAGAAGCGCATCTGCATGCGCCGGATTCTGATAATCCACCGGTAAAATTCGCAACATTTCCTGAATATTCCCCTATTTTCATCTGGTTATCTCTGCGTGACTTGCCAAGAATAATAAGTGCAACACAGCAGCTTTAGCTTGCTCGAAGAATAACATACTATGAGAACTACAAGGACCCTTGCTTATGGAACTCGCGAATATGCATGAACAAACCTCGCTCGGCAGTTACTTAAAAAGTCGCCGCCAACAACTTAAACTTAGTCAGCCAGAGTTAGCCGAAAAGATCGGCATCGAGCAATCCTTCCTATCCAAGCTTGAAAACGAACATTCATTGCCGAGTACTGACACGTTTCGGCGTTGGCTCAGTGCGCTCGATTTCACTGTCGAGGACATCGTTAATGCACTGCCATCAGATTACGTCACCAGTAAGCTTCGGCAAATCAGCGACATTGATCAGTTTTTGCTGCAACAGCAGCAGCATACATTCGCAAAGCGAAGTCGATTGTTGAAATGGTCCGCCATTGCACTAGCCCTGTCCCTGCCAATTTTTTACATCGGCTACAGTGCCTCTGTCTTTCCCACCACACAGTACGAGTATGTGTCTCAAGGGCTGATCGAACCACACGAGTCAGCTATGCTTTATTCGAACTGGCATCTTACCGTGCAGCACAATCTCGACGACTACATAGCGAAACGTAATGAAATTTACCAACGCTACGATGAACGACGACTGCTGACGTTTACGAATCGCGGTGAATACTTCACTGAGCAAGATGACGAGCATCCGGCAATGCGCAGGACTTGGGAGCGACAACCCGTTAACGAAGCGTCCATAGTCACTCGGCCAGTCAACGGCTTATTACAAGGCTTCGGCTTAGGATTCTTAGTCATTGGCCTGCTTGGCTTCTGGCGTGAGCGACGCCTCTACCGAAAATAGCGGAAGAACGGTCTTGAAGTTAATCCCCAATGTTCCACATGGAACACTGGGGAAGTTTCACTTAACTACATAACTTCGGGGATTTCAAGTTCAGGGGGTGCCTCACGCACTTCGACAAACTGCTGCAGCCAATTTTCAATATGCCCACGCACGGGTTTCAACATAGCGACCATTGCTGTGTGCCCGAGCAACTCATATTCAAGATAGCGCTTGTTCCCTTGTTCCACTTGAAAGACTTTGAAACGTTCAATCTCCGGGTTTGGCGTTGTCACGGTCAACGGCAAATCTACTTCAACCTCTGGGTAGTCACTCAGCAGCTGTAAACTTTCGACACCCAGCCAATGTTCAACGGCTATGCGGCTCGCCTTTAAATCAACCACTCTATCGCTCCGACCCGCGAGAACAAGCGCTGGGCTTTGCGTGGCTGCCAGACGTTGCGCAAGCGTGGTCATTCGATTTGTTTCGCCACTGCGGGTGATAATATTCCCCAAGGCCTCGTTGAAACGAGAGTCGGACACAAACCAGCGCAACCGCCAGTCAGCTTCCTTCATTTGCTGAAACATGAAATTAGCGTCGTTACGAAAGTCGTTCATCGGCGCAACAAACACAAGTCCCGAGGGTTGGACGCCTTGCTCGAGAAACAAACGCTCAAGCTCAGTCGTCGCCATCATGCCCATTGAAAAACCCATCAACACCACCGGTGCTTCGCTGAAATGATGCATCACGTGGTCGCGAATCAGCTCAAGATTCGGCAAACCGAACGCCATTGGGTTACTTTCCGTAGGCCCTGCAATAATCAACGGACGAAACCCCATTGAACGCAACCAAACCCCGGTCGGCGCGAACAGATGAGCGGATTGCATGCCATAGCCTGGCGCGACAATGACCACGGGCGCATTGGCTGCGAGTTCTGGAAAACGAAAATTAGTTTCCTCAGAGAAGTATTCATTCAAGCTGCGATCTTTTTCCAGATCTGAGCTTATGCTCAACGTCCATGTGAAGTCCTCATGCGCCTTGAGGCCATCATCATATCTGACTTCAATTACGGCTAAATCAAGATAGTTTAAGCACCGATGAGTAACCGCATCATCACAAATTTGTTGTCGATTCGGGGCCACTGCAAACTCGACACTGGCCATCCCGCTCACTGGTTCCATATTCAGTATCTGGCGTTCGACGAGGCTCGTGCAGCCAGCCAAAAGAGCAATTGCACTCAAGGCCGCACTGACACCCGCCACCCTAGCTAATCCATTCATGTCTATTCCCTATTTAAAATCACAATCAACGAGATGATCATTGACCATACCGACCGCTTGCATAAACGCATAAACAATCGTCGGGCCAACAAAGGTAAAGCCAGCTTTCTTCAACGCCCTCGACAATTCTTGCGATTCTGCTGTTTCCGTCGCTATGTCTTGCATCGACTTAGGCTGATTCTCGACCGGCGAATGGCCAACGAACGACCACAGCCACTGAGCGAAATCAACGCCTTGCTCATGGAGTCGAACAAACGCATCGGCATTTTTAAAAATCGCATTTATCTTCAGCCGGTTGCGAACAATTCCTTTGTTCTGCATTTGCGTTTCGATAAACGCAGCACGTGCATCGCCTTGTACTTGCGCAAGTCGATGCGGATCGAAACCGAAAAACGCAGATTCATAACCTGCTTGTTTGCGCAATATCGTAATCCAACTCAATCCCGCTTGTTGACCGTCTAGACATAGCTTGGCAAAAAGCTCGACGCTATCGTGCACGGGTTTACCCCACACTTGGTCGTGGTATTCCTCGTAATCTGCTTGTCCGACACACCATGGACAGCGATTAATTGAATCTTTGCCGGTTCCCATGCGGATTCTCCCTATAATTTATGCGCTTGCTCGGTGTATAATCACACAAATCCCATGCCGCTGCACAGCGGAAATTCGGCCGAATTGAAGTGGAAATCTCATGGAAAAATTTGACGTTAAAACATTTCAGGGTTTAATTCTCGCCCTGCAAGATTATTGGGCACAGCAAGGTTGTGCGATTGTTCAACCGCTTGATATGGAAGTGGGTGCGGGTACCTTTCACCCGATGACCTTTTTGCGCTCCATCGGACCGGAACCATCAAGCTACGCCTATGTGCAGCCCTGCCGCCGCCCTACTGACGGTCGCTATGGTGAGAACCCGAACCGCTTGCAGCACTATTATCAGTTCCAAGTGATCATGAAACCCAATCCAGCTGATTTGCAGGAGCTATATCTCGGCTCGTTAAAATTGCTTGGGTTTGATCCGCTGGTACACGATATCCGCTTCGTTGAAGACAACTGGGAATCACCTACCCTTGGCGCTTGGGGACTCGGCTGGGAAGTCTGGTTGAATGGCATGGAAGTCACCCAATTTACCTACTTCCAGCAAGTTGGTGGCTTAGAGTGCAAACCTGTAGCCGGCGAAATTACTTATGGTCTTGAGCGTTTGGCAATGTATATCCAAGGCGTCGACAGCATCTACGACTTAGTCTGGACCACTGGCCCACGCGGCACGATTTACTACCGTGATGTTTTTCATCAGAACGAAGTTGAGCAATCGGCCTATAACTTCGAGCACGCTGATGTCGCCGTTTTGTTCGAGCGCTTTGAGTCCTGTGAAAAGGAATGTGAATTGCTCATCAGCAAAAACCTGCCGTTGCCAGCCTACGAGCAAGTGATGCGTGCGTCGCACGCATTTAATTTACTCGACGCACGGCACGCTATCTCGGTGACCGAACGGCAACGTTATATCTTACGCGTTCGCACCATGGCAAAGGCCTGTGCGGAAGCCTACTTCGCGGCACGTGCCGAACTTGGGTTCCCGTTAGCGGAAAAGGCAGACGCTGATGCGGCACTAGCCGTGCATCGCAAGAATCAAGAGAAAGCGCAAAAGAAAGGAGCGAAAGCATGAGTCAGCGTCACGATTTACTAATTGAGCTGGGTACTGAAGAGCTACCGCCAAAAGCGCTGAAAGGCTTAAGCGAAAGTTTTACCGCTAGCTTCGTTGCCGAATTAAACCAAGCGCGGTTAGCGTTTGACTCCGTCGAATCGTTCGCCACACCGCGTCGCTTAGCGGTATTCATTAAAGGCGTGGACGCGCAACAAGCGGACGAAGTTGTTGAGAAGCGTGGACCTGCCATTCAAGCTGCCTTTGATGCCGACGGCAATCCGACTCGCGCAGCCGAAGGTTGGGCGCGCGGTTTAGGGATTACCGTCGACGATGCGGAACGTTTAAAGACCGATAAGGGTGAATGGCTGCTTTATAATGCGACTGTCGCGGGTAAAAATATTCGTGACTTAGTGCAAGGTTTTATCGACCAAGCCGTCAAGCAACTGCCGATTCCGAAGGCGATGCGCTGGGGCTCTACTTCCTATCAGTTTATTCGGCCATTACACACACTTACCGTGCTACTCGATAGCAATGTGCTTGATGCTGAGTTGTTTGGGGTAAAGAGCAACAATAAGGTGAACGGACATCGATTCCATCACCCAGAGCGATTGACCGTGGATCACGCCGCTAACTACGCTGAAGTCCTAGCCTCTGGGCATGTGGTCGCAAGTTTCGCCGCGCGTCGCGAAACCATCCGTGAATCCGTGATCGAGCTCGCTAAAGCGGAAGATGCGGTGCCGGTTTGGGATGAAGACCTCATTGATGAAGTCGCTTCCCTCGTGGAATATCCAGTGCCCATGGTCGCAAGCTTCGATGAGTCATTCCTTGCAGTGCCCAAAGAGGCGCTGATTTATACCATGAAGGACGACCAACGTTATTTCCCGCTGGTGAATGAAAACGGTGATTTACTTCCACGTTTTATTTTCATTAGTAATATCCAAAGCCGTGACCCGCAGCAAGTCATCCAAGGCAACGAAAAAGTAATTCGTCCGCGCTTAGCCGATGCTCAATTCTTCTTTGAATCAGACATGAAGACCAAACTAGCCGATCGCTTGGACAAGCTTGACTCGGTTCTCTTCCAGAAAGAGCTTGGCAGCATTGGCGATAAAGCCCGTCGGATGGAAGCCACATCACGATTTATTGCGGATGAGCTGAAAGCGGACAAGAACGCTGCCGCGCGCGCTGGTTTACTCGCGAAGGCCGATTTAGTCAGTTCCATGGTCATGGAGTTCCCTGAAGTCCAAGGCATTATGGGCATGCACTATGCGCGCCACGACGGTGAAAGTGAAGCGGTCGCTAGTGCGATTGAAGCCCACTATCGTCCACGCTTTGCCGGCGATGCATTACCGACAAGTTTAGAGGGGTGTGCAGTCGCGCTAGCCGACAAGCTCGATACCCTCGCTGGAATCTTTGGCATTGGACAAATTCCAACCGGCGATCGTGACCCATTCGGTTTACGCCGAGCTGCGATTGGCATGTTGCGCATCTTAGTTGAGAAGCAACTGCCATTGGACTTAGAGACACTCGTGCGCGGCGCCGTCGCTAACTACGGCAACATTATTAAAAATCCCGACGAAGTGACCACACAAGTGGTCGACTTCCTCCTTGGTCGTTTCCGCGCATGGTATCAAGATCAATCCATTTCGGTCGATGTTATCCAAGCCGTTTTAGCTCGTCGTCCAACTGTCGCACTCGACTTTGACCACCGCGTGAAAGCCGTTGCTGAGTTCCGCTCGAATCCACAAGCGGAAGCGCTTGCAGCGGCGAATAAGCGGGTGAGTAATATTCTTGCCAAGAGCGAGATGAAGCTCGCAGCGGTTGATACGTCGTTGTTACAGGAAGATGCAGAAAAATCGCTCCATAACGCGCTAAGCGGCCTTCGTGATACAGTTTCGACTGCTGCTATTAATGGCGATTATGCAGCCGCTCTGAGTGCGTTAGCGACGCTCCGTGAGCCTGTCGATCGCTTTTTCGAAGAGGTCATGGTTAATGCGGATGACGAAGCGATTCGTCGCAACCGCCTAAGCTTGCTTAATGAACTACGCGACCAATTCCTCAACGTCGCTGATATTTCGTTGTTACAGTCGTAAGCTAGCGATGGCACAAGTCATTCGACTTGTGCCATCACCATCAGTCTCACCGGCGAAGGAGAAGCATGATGGCCTTTTTAGTTTATTTAGCCGTTATTTTTTTCTGTATTTGGATCGGGAATGTCGCAGCGAAAACTAGCAAATGGCTCAGTTATTCGTTGTGCGTAGCAGCGCCCCTGTTATTAGTGACCGTCGTTGCAGCATTGCGCTGGTACTTTGACCCCAGCCTCGATTTCGTCGGATTACTAACCGTACTCGCCACCTTCCTCGGCCTCACCGGGATCATGACAGCACTCATCGTACGTCATATGGTATTGAAAACACCCCAAGCACCAAATAGAAAAAAGCCCCGCTAACGTAAATTGCGGGGCTTTTGCGTTATTGTATTGCGCTATGGATGTCGCGTACTAGACATCCAAGTTAGCAACTTTCAGAGCATTACTTTCAATAAATGCGCGCCGCGGTTCAACGTGATCACCCATCAAGGTCGTAAACAATTGGTCAGCACCAATCGCGTCTTCGATCGTCACCTGCAGCATCCGGCGCGTATCTGGGTCCATGGTGGTTTCCCACAATTGATCTGGGTTCATTTCGCCCAGACCTTTGTAGCGTTGGATATACAAACCACGTTTCGATTCGCTAATCAGCCACTCAATGGCTTCAACAAAATCGTCAACCGGCTGCACTTTCTCACCACGCTGAACATAGCCACCCTCTTCCACTAAGCCGTTAATCTCCGAGCCAACTGACGCTAAGCGGTCATAATCGCGTGACACGAGGAACTCATAGGTCAGTGGGAAATCCGTGAATACACCATGACGACGCAAGCGAATCATCGGCAAGAACACACCGCGATCTTCGTCGTTGGTCACTAAGACTTCGTATGTCGCTGAGTCCTTCTCCGTTGCCATCATATCCGCGCAGAACTTCTCTGCCCATGCGTTGACGTACTGCTCGTCTTTCATATTCTCAGCGGTTAAGCGCTCTGCATAGACGAGACGGTTCAGCACGTGTTTCGGTAAGCGACGGCTTAAGCGAGCAATCGTGTCGAGTGCAAATTGATAGTCACGCACCATTTTCTCTAAGGCCACACCAGTGATACCCGGCGCATCTGCGTTGACATGCAAAGAGGCTCGGTCAAGCGCCAACGATGTCAGGTATTGAATCAAGCCTGGATCGTCTTTGATGTAATTCTCTTGTTTACCTTTCTTCACTTTATACAGCGGCGGTTGCGCGATATAAATATAGCCACGCTCAATCAATTCTGGCATTTGTCGATAAAAGAAGGTCAACAGCAAGGTACGAATGTGCGAGCCGTCGACGTCGGCATCGGTCATGATAATGATGCGATGGTAACGTGTCTTGTCTGGATTATATTCGTCACGGCCGATGCCACAGCCCATCGCTGTAATTAAGGTTGCGACTTCTTGTGACGAAAGCATTTTGTCAAAACGGGCTTTCTCGACGTTAAGAATTTTACCCTTCAATGGCAGAATGGCTTGGTTCTTGCGGTTACGGCCCTGTTTCGCAGAGCCACCCGCAGAGTCACCCTCCACAATATAGAGTTCAGAAAGTGCTGGGTCCTTTTCCTGGCAGTCAGCAAGCTTACCCGGCAAACCAGCTAAGTCTAAGGCGCCTTTACGCCGCGTCATTTCACGCGCTTTTCGTGCTGCTTCACGAGCACGCGCAGCGTCGATAATCTTCTGTACAATCACCTTCGCGTCGGTTGGGTTTTCCAATAAGAAGTTCGCCAGGTTCTCACCCATGGCTTGCTCCACAGCGCCTTTCACTTCTGAAGACACTAACTTGTCTTTGGTTTGCGAAGAGAACTTCGGATCGGGAACTTTCACCGAAATAACCGCGGTTAGACCTTCACGCGCATCATCACCACTGGCGTTGGTTTTCGCCTTTTTGGTGTATCCTTCCTGCTCCATATAGTTGTTTAAGGTCCGGGTCAGTGCAGCACGGAAACCTGCCATATGGGTTCCACCATCGCGTTGTGGAATCGTATTGGTGAAGCAATAAATGTGCTCTTGGAATGAGTCATTCCATTGGAGGCCGACTTCAACCGATATACCGTCTTCGCGTTCAACACTAAATTGAAATACCTTAGGGTGAATCGGCGTCTTCTTGTCATTCAGATACTGAACAAAGGCTGCGATACCACCATCATATTTAAAGTGGTCACGACGGTCAGCGCGCTCGTCGATCAGATGAATCGAGACGCCAGAATTCAAGAACGACAATTCACGCACTCGTTTGGCAAGAATGTCGTAGTGAAATTCTGTTTGCGTGAACGTTTCATGGCTTGGCCAAAAACGAATCTCGGTCCCTGACTTACTCGTGTCACCGACCGCTTGAATATCACCGTCCGGATTACCATGGGTGTACGTCTGCTTCCAAATTTTGCCTTCACGATGAATCGTCAACGCCAGCTTTGCCGACAGAGCGTTTACAACAGAGACACCCACACCATGCAAACCGCCCGATACTTTGTACGAGTTGTCGTCAAACTTACCGCCAGCATGAAGTACAGTCATAATAACCTGTGCAGCGGAGACGCCCTCTTCGGCATGCATTTCAACCGGAATACCACGACCATCATCACGAACAGAGACAGAGCCGTCTGAGTGCACCGTGACGTAAATCTCGTTACAGTGGCCTGCCAGCGCCTCATCGATAGAGTTATCGACCACCTCAAACACCATATGGTGTAAACCTGTACCGTCGTCGGTATCGCCAATGTACATTCCTGGACGTTTACGTACCGCGTCCAGACCTTTCAACACCTTAATACTCGACTGATCGTAATTACTAGCAGACATAGTTTCTTCCTGTTTAATCATTTTTGATTGTTCCTTGTTCCACGTGGAACAATCGAACTTCGGCATTCTCAAAACGATGTTGTAATTCTTCTTTGCGAATCGCTGTGATAAATACCTGACTTCCACTTTCCAACAATGCGTTGCAAAGTCTCTGTTGGTTATCCGCGTCTAGCTCAGCGGGTAAGTCATCGACTAAAATGACACATCGCTTGCCTAAACGCTCCGCGTAGTCAGCACTTTGAACTAACCGTAACGCCGCAACTAATAACTTGAGCTGTCCACGTGACAACCGTTCGCGAGCGTCAACACCATCTACACGGATTTGCCATTCCGCCTTAGTTGGCCCCACACTAGTGAAGCCTTGGCGCAAATCCAATTCAAGCTTGGCCGCTAATGCCTCGCTTAATGTTTGTTGCTCTTGCCACCCCTGCAACAAGCGAAATTCAAATTCGTATTGCGGTAAAAACTGCTGGCAATACTTATTCAACTGTCGGTTTAGCCCGGTCAAATAGGCAGCACGCGCTTTTGTTACTGCTTCCCCAGCTGTGGCCAACTGTTGGTCCCAGTAAGCGCCACCCTGTTGATGGTAACTGCGTTGCTTCAGCAAACTATTTCTTTGTTTTAACAGTCGAGAAAACGTTAACCACTGAGGATAATAACTTTGTTCCACGTGGAACAAACCCCAGTCCATGTATTGTCGACGCTCTTTCGGACCGTCTGTGACCAAAGTCACACCTTCGGGCGTAATCAACTGAATCGGCATCAGCTTCGCTAACAAACTAAAGCGCTTTTCCGACTCGCCATTCATCCGAATCTCGGTATCGCCGTTACGAAAGCGACGAAAACCGACTTTTTGCATTTCGCCGTCTTCCGCATCCTGAACGCGGGTGAACAAGGTTAATGCTTCGTTCTCATCTTGCACCACTTGGCGCACTTGATGCGTTCGAAACGAACGGCCAAAGCCTAAGCTATAAATCGCTTCGAGAACACTTGTCTTACCGCTACCATTCTCACCATAAATAATATTCACATGGCGACTGGGCTCAAGCTGGGCATTGGTAATATTTCGAAAATGCGCAATGACCAGCTGATTAATTTGCATAATGAAGTAATAAACGCCTACAGACGCATTGGCATAACCACATAAAGCGCACCTTCGTCTTGGTTATCTTCGACGATAGCACTGCTATTCGGGTCGCTTAAGGTGATTTTCACTTGCTCGCCATGAATCGAATTCAACACGTCCAGCAAATACGTCACGTTGAAACCAATCTCAAACGCTTCATTGTTGTAATCAACTTCTAAACGCTCTTCCGCTTGCTCTTGCTCCGGATTATTGGCCGTCAGCACAATTTCATTTGTATCCAGTCCAACCCGTACACCGCGGAATTTCTCATTTGATAAAATCGATGCGCGGACACAGGCCTGACGCAGCAAGTCGCGATCCGCGACCACAATCCGATCACCACCGGTCGGCAATACACGGCGGTAGTCTGGGAAACGGCCGTCAAGCAATTTACTGGTAAAGGTCATTCGGCCAGTGGCAACGCGAATGTGATTCTGCCCTAACGACAACGACACAACACTGTCGTCATCTTCAAGTAACCGCAGCAATTCAGAGACACCTTTGCGCGGCACAATCACTTGCTTATGCGGTAAAGCCGCTTGTTCGAGTTTCACCGCAGAGAGCGCTAAGCGATGGCCGTCGGTTGCGACCGTACGCAGAATGTCTTCGTTGACTTCGAACAACATGCCGTTGAGGTAATACCGAACGTCTTGGTTCGCCATGGAAAAATGCGTTTTATCCATCAAGTCGCGCAAGTCGCCTTGCTCCATCTCGATTTGAACTTCACTTTCCCATTCATCAATGTTCGGATAATCACTCGCCGGCAGCGTGCTCAATGAAAAGCGGCTTTTACCCGACTTGACTAAAGCTTTGTCATCACTGGCGGTAACTGTTACTTCGGCGCCTTCCGGCAACGAGCGAATAATATCGAGGAGCTTCTTCGCTGGAATGGTTACATCACCCGGCTGTGCCTGCTCTAAGGTAACTTCCGACACCAACTCAACTTCAAGGTCCGTGCCGGTTAAACGCAAACTCTCCTCGCTCACTTGCAACAACACGTTACTGAGAATCGGTAAGGTCGTCCGACGCTCAACAGCACCACTAACGACCTGCAACGGTTTGAGCAAAGCGTCCCGTGAGATTGTAAATTTCATGCGGTTAACTCCTCTTCTTATTATATAGTTGTCGCATCAAACCGATAAGGTCCGGTTCAAGTTACGATAGTCTTCCTGAATTTCGTGGTCTGATTCAATGAGTTCTTTAACCTTCCGGCAAGCGTGCAATACCGTGGTATGGTCACGACCGCCGAATGCATCACCAATTTCTGGCAAGCTGTGACTCGTTAACTCTTTCGCTAACGCCATCGCCACCTGACGAGGACGCGCGACTGAACGCGTTCGGCGCTTCGAGGTTAGGTCGGACACCTTAATATGATAGTACTCCGCCACCGTACGCTGAATGTTATCGATTGTCACCAGCCGCTCTTGGGCTGCAATCAAGTCACGCAAGGCTTCTTTGACAAAATCTATGGTAATGTCACGACCAGTCAGCGTCACATTGGCGATGACCCGGTTCAACGCACCTTCTAATTCGCGAACGTTTGAACGTAAGCGCTTGGCAATAAAAAAGGCGACCTCATGAGGTAGTTTAATCTTACGCTCTTCCGCCTTACGTTCCAAAATGGCAACACGCGTCGGCAATTCCGGCGGCTCAATCGCGACCGTCAAACCCCAACCAAACCGTGACTTCAAACGTTCATCCACCCCTTCGATTTCTTTCGGGTAGACATCGCTTGTCAATATAACCTGTTGATTTCCTTCAAGAAGCCAGTTAAATGTATGGAAAAACTCGTCTTGAAAGTGGTCCTTTTTCGCAAAAAATTGCACGTCATCGATCAACAACGCATCGACACTGCGATAACTCTCTTTGAAACTGTCGATTTTGTTGTGTTTCATGGCATAGACCATGTCTTGAACAAATCGCTCCGCGCGCAAATAAAAGACTTTTGCGTCCGGTTTATTGGCCAAAATGCCATTGCCGATCGAATGCAACAAGTGGGTTTTACCTAAACCGGTACCGCCATAAATAAATAAAGGGTTATAGGCCTTACCTGGATTCTCTGCGACTTGTAGTGCTGCTGCTCGCGCTAACTGGTTCGAACGGCCTTCAACGAAGTTCTCAAAGGTATAGGTCGGTTGCAGGTTACTGTGTTGCAAAGAAATTGGCCGATCAGCCGGATTCGTTGTTGGCTTCGCTGGCTCTGCTGGAGCACGACTTGGAGCTGGAGCTGAATTACGCTCAGGCGTTGCGGCTCTCGTCGCACTCGCACCGAGATCTTGCGGCTTCCGCGCACCACCCACTCGTAACTCGACATTCGGCGCTTCATCACCGGCGGTTGAGCGGAGAAAGGTCATGATTTGTTTTAAGTATTTGTCTTTCACCCACTCCATGACATAGGTGTTGGGTGCATAAAGAAAGAGCGTGTTGTTCTCGAAGTCCACCTGCAGCGGGCGGATCCAAGTACTGAATTGCTGCGCAGGCAATTCATTTTGTAATCGTGTCGCACAATTGTGCCACAGTGAATTACTCACGAAACACTCCTCTTCCTCGATTTTTATTGTTATCAATTTTGTAGCGAACGACCACCACAAGCCCTTTGCGAGCGATTCGGATCCTTGTCGCGATCCTTACTTGCGATCGCGCTTCACCCGACCTTCCATTCTACGTAAAATAGCCCGTCTAAGCTAGCTTTTTGCCACTGAAAAGGCAAAGTTATCCACAGGCATTAATTTCGAATTTAATTTGACAGCGATCCGTTTTACTTGTAGAATCCGCGCTCATTTTGAAACCCAGATCAGCTACGGAATAACAGCTATGAAAAGAACATTTCAACCAAGTGTATTAAAACGCAAGCGTACTCATGGCTTCCGTGCGCGTATGGCAACCAAGAATGGCCGTCAGGTCCTGGCTCGCCGTCGTGCCAAAGGACGCAAGCGTCTGACTGCTTAATTCAGTTAAGCTCAGGCACCTGAGTGACTCAGTACGCATATCCTCGGGAGTTACGTCTGTTAACTCCCGTAGACTTTCAAAACGTCTTCAATAATCCCCCTGTAAAAGCCGTCAGTCGCGAATTTACTATGCTCGCGAAACCAAATGACTTGGCCTATCCTCGCTTGGGCGTGACAATAAGCAAAAAAACCGCTAAGCGTGCTGTCGACCGCAATAAAATTAAACGAATTGTGCGCGAAACTTATCGTTTAAAGCAGCATAAACTGTCAGGCTTTGATATTATCGTCATCGCGAAGCCAGGGGTGACCAAATTAGACAATCATGCCCTGAGCGAATTACTGAATTATTTATGGCGAAAATTAAGCAAGCGCTGCGTGCAATACTCGTCGGCCTCTTAACAGGCTGCATTCGACTTTATCAGTGGTTTATTAGTCCACTGCTTGGTCCGCGTTGTCGTTTTGTTCCAACCTGTTCAGAATATGCGGTCAGCGCTTTAAAAAAGCACGGCGCTCTGAAGGGACTTTTGCTCGCCAGTCGTAGAATTAGTAAATGTCATCCGGGTCATCCCGGTGGTTTTGATCCGGTTCCCGGAACAGAGTCGGAGTGGACAGACGAAGAAACCTTGTCTGCCGAACTTCGCGAACTCGAGACTAGGAAATCACAAAAAGAGAAAGAGTAACTATGGATTCGCAACGTACAATTCTGGTTATTGCCCTTTTGGTACTATCATTTTTTATGTTCCAACAATGGCAAAACAAGGGGGCTAACACCCCTGGCATTGATCGCAGCAGCGCACCTACCGAACAAGCGGGCAACGGTCAAAGCGACGTACCATCCGATGTTCCGGCTCTCGACGGTGACATTCCGGTTGCTGGCGGTAATGACAGCGTTCCTGCAGCCGATACCACTGCCGTACTTGGTGACACCATTACGGTTGAAACCGACGTCTTACGCGTGAAACTCAGTTTGCGTGGTGGTGATTTAATCCAAGCCGAACTGCTACAGCACGCAGAAACACTGGGCGAGCCTGCACGCTATACCATCTTGTATCAGCGTCCGGGACATTTGCACATCGCTCAAAGTGGTCTGATTGGTCCTGACGGCATAGATAATGCCGAGACCCGGCCATTATTCCGCGCTGAGCAAACGCGCTTTGAATTGACCGGCGACACCCTTGAAGTACCGCTCTATTACGTCAAAGAAGACGGTTCTGAAGTCATTAAACGCTATACATTTACCCGCGGCGATTACGCGGTGAAAGTTGCCTTCGACGTCACCAACCGCAGCGACGCACCGAAAACCGTGAACTTTTATGGCCAGTTGAAGCAAACCATGGTCGACGGCGGACGTAGCAGTATGTTTATGCCGACATACCGTGGTGCGGCCTACTCCAGTGACAGTAACCGCTACAAAAAGTACAGTTTCAGTGACATCCAAGATCGTAACTTTAGCACCAATACACCGGCCGGCTGGGTCGCCATGTTGGAGCATTACTTCGTTACCGCATGGGTACCAGACCAAGAATCAACCAATCGCCTTTATACCAACCGCAACGCCCTTGGCGAAGGCATGATTGGTTTTATTGGACCAGCGCACACCATCGCACCGGGTCAAAATATTGTCCTTGAAAGCGCCTTATACATGGGGCCGAAAGATCAAGCGCGCTTGCGTGAACTCGCTCAGCACCTCAATTTAACTGTCGACTACGGGTTCTTGTGGTGGTTAGCACAGCCAATTTACTGGTTGCTCTCATTGCTGCAGTCGGTCGTCATCAATTGGGGTCTGGCAATCATTCTCGTCACCATTATTGTAAAGACACTGCTTTACCCGCTGACCAAAGCACAATATGTGTCGATGGCGAAAATGCGTAAAATTGCGCCGAAAATGAAAGAAATGCGAGAAAGATTTGGCGATGATCGGCAAAAACTTTCGCAAGCCATGATGAAGATGTACCAAGAAGAAAAGGTCAACCCACTCGGTGGCTGTTTACCGATGTTGTTGCAATTGCCGATCTTCTTGGCGCTATACTGGGTGCTTTTGGAAAGCCCAGAAATTCGTCATGCTGACTTCGTTTTCTGGATTAACGATCTGTCGAGCCGTGACCCGTTCTTCATTTTACCGCTGCTCATGGGTGCAAGTATGTTCCTCATGCAGCGCTTACAGCCAACGCCAGTCACTGACCCGATGCAGGCGAAGATTCTCCAGTACATGCCAGTTATGTTTACTGTATTCTTCCTGTTCTTCCCTGCTGGTTTGGTTCTTTACTGGTTAGTCAGTAACTTAATTTCAATTGCCCAAATGACCTATATCTACCGGCAAATTGATAAGAAGGAATCGGCTACCGGTAAACGCCGATAGCCTAACCTCCAGCTGACTAAAGCCCTCAATATTTGTTTACAATTATTGAGGGCTTTTTGCTTGGTGCCGTTTGAAATATCAACTATATTAGAAGTTCTCGTTATTTTAAATCATGCTCCTTACGGAAACGGTGCCAGTATGCTCAAGACGGATCTTAATTCACTGCTGCGACTCTCGCTCGTCATCATCACTATCGCGTGGGTGTCACCGCCTGCTGTGGCAGATAACGAGGTGAAAACTATTCGTATCGGAACCTTGCATGGTATTCAAAAACAGCATCCAACCTTTGAAATTATCCAAGAAGCGTATCGCCGCATCGGGATCAAAGCCGAGCTAGTCACCTTGCCTTATGAGCGCAGTGAATATGAAGCAAACCGGGGACTCATCATTGACGCGGAACTTGCTCGTACCGAAGAAGCAAGTGCAGCATTAGCTAATTTAGTTCGGATTGAACCGTCAATTTTTCCCGTTTATACCTCCGTATTCACCACGCGAACCGATCTGGATATTACCAACTGGGAGTCTTTACGTGGCCTGCGTATCGACACGGTGCGCGGCATGCACACCGTCGCTGATCGGCTTGGTGATATTCCATTCAACGAAGTTGGCAGTATCGAACAAAGCATCCAACGGGTCTTATCTGGCCGTACCGACGTGGCTGTATTGCCCGGCTTTGAAACCGAACAACTACTTGACGAATTAAACATCACCTCTGTTTATCGATTATCACCTGATTTAGAAACCTTTTTGCTCTATCATTACCTGCATCAGAAACATGCAGACCTAGTGCAACCGTTGCAAGCCTCGTTATGGCAAGTCGTTAACGAGCGTCAATTGCAGCAGGCTGCTTTACAGGACAACGATGAGCAACTTGAGCACCACTACCCACACTGAAAATTTTAGCACCGACGACACCATAGTCGCGCAAGCAACGCCGCCCGGTAAAGGCGGTGTTGGCATTGTTCGCGTCAGTGGCAATGACGCCAAAGCCATCGCTAGCGCACTGCTCGGCTATTGCCCCAAGCCCCGTTACGCGGACTACACCGAGTTTAAAGACACTGACGGTAATCTGCTCGACAAGGGCATCGCTCTCTTTTTCCAAGGCCCGAATTCCTTTACCGGAGAGGACGTCCTTGAGTTTCAGGGACATGGTGGTCCGGTCGTCATCGACATGCTGATCAAAGCGATTTTAGCCACCGGCAAAGCACGCTTAGCCCGACCCGGAGAGTTTAGCGAACGTGCATTCTTAAACGATAAGCTTGATTTAGCCCAAGCAGAAGCAATCGCAGATTTAATCGACACCACGTCTGAGCAAGCCGCCCGTATGGCGCTGCAAAGCTTACAAGGTGAGTTTTCCTTTAAGATTGATCAACTCGTCGATTCGGTGATTCATCTGCGTATGTACGTCGAAGCGGCCATCGATTTTCCCGACGAAGAAGTCGACTTTCTTAGCGACGGCAAAATTGCCAATGATCTTGAGCAAATCATCACCAACTTACTCAATGTCGAACAGCAAGCAAAACAAGGCAGTCTATTACGCGAAGGGATGCGTGTTGTTATTGCCGGTCGGCCGAATGCGGGTAAATCCTCGCTGCTGAACGCTCTTGCTGGCCGTGAGTCCGCCATTGTTACCGACATCGCCGGTACCACTCGAGATGTCTTGCGCGAGCATATTCAAATTGACGGCATGCCGCTGCATATTATCGACACCGCAGGCCTGCGCGAAAGCCCAGACAAAGTCGAGCAAATTGGTATTGAGCGCGCGTGGGCGGAGATTGAGCAAGCCGATCGCGTGCTTTTTATGGTCGACAGCACTGAAACAAGCGCGATTCACCCTGACGATATTTGGCCGGAGTTTTTTGCCCGCTTACCGGCGCAGCTACCCTTTAGCGTTATTCGCAACAAAATCGACCAAACAGGCTTTTCTGCCGGCTACCAAGAAAACCAAGGTATTCCAGTCATTTCTCTCTCTGCCGCGACCGGCCAAGGCATCGAACACCTGCGTGAGCACCTCAAGCAGTGCATGGGCTTTAACGCTAATATGGAAGGTGGCTTTATGGCTCGTCGGCGCCATCTCGACGCCATTGAACGTGCCAAAGCCCATCTTTATGCTGGTAAAGAACAACTCGAAGGCTACCTCGCCGGTGAGCTACTCGCCGAAGAGCTTCGCCTCGCCCAGCATCACCTCAATGAAATCACCGGGGAGTTCACCAGCGACGATTTACTTGGGAAGATATTCGGGAGCTTTTGTATCGGCAAGTAACCATCTACATCTCAAGCGAGAATGGATTCAAGAACTGCCGACGCCATAATAAGCGCTTGTCCGTTTCGTTTAACTCAGCTTCTTCACAAACACTGTGCCAATGATCATTGATGGCTTCTATTTGAGCGTCAAATATTGCTTTCGCTTCACCGGACGTAAGCAAGAAATGGTGCGCTGCTTGCAGACATGAGCGTAACTGACTTAGGTTGTTTTGACCTGAAATCAACATAGCTTGCGAAGCCTCATTGCCAGTTCGGCCTTGAGGACAAATGTCATAAGCTGGCGTTAAACACAAGCTTTTACCGTCCCAAAACGCTGCGTGGTTGCGGGCATGGTCATCCGTGTTTCCTGACAAGATATTGAACACTAATCGTTTAAATAACTCCGTCAGCGTCGCTTTGGGTGATTGAAAGCGCTGCCGAATGATTTCTGCCAAGGTTTCATAACTTGCATAGCGGGCCATCATTTCATCGAGTTCAAACAATGTCAGTGCAGAAACCAATAGCTTTCGCTTCCATCCATTAGCTGATATTTCTCGGTCGAAACGTTCAACCAACAAAACATCCTTATTTGCTGCTTTTTCAAGCCTTACCGGAGCGACGTCTAAACCAGCGAGTTTGGCAAGGCGCATTGCGATAAACTCGGCCTTAACCACATTATAAATATCAGTGCTCGCGGAAAACTTAGCGATGTATTTTACCTTTGCCTCTTCGATTAAGGCCTTTGGGCGAGCGCCTCCAATTGAAGTTCCATGAAAAATAGCCTGATCCAACTCAGGCGAGAGTGGAACCCCTTTCTCCACTCGCTCGGCGGACATCAGCAGCTCTTCGAGCGATGCATTGTTTGCAAATCTCGGTACATATTCTGTCGGTGATCGTTGAAAATCTAAGCCTCCGATTCTATCGGAACCTGACTCTAGCAAATAAGTTAATTCATCTAACCGAGCTGTATCCGCTTTCGCCCCTTGATTTCCCATCAATCGATTTAAGATAACCCGACGCCCCCAAGCGTCTGGCGCACCATCACGGATACAGCCTGGCATCGATAGACCAGGCAACAAAGGGAGCTGCCCGGAGCGCAACGGCAACTCAGGTTCATAAATTGCAATTCCAGTATTTACTCTCTCTAAGTAACTTTTACCGTAATTGAACTGGAATTGTTTGCCCACACGAGCTAAGCGACCAGCAACAACAGGGTCAACGCAATTGGGCAACCAAACCCATACATAGGCCTCGTGGTAACTGGTGTTAGAAATCATCATCGATATCCCTTGGCGACGTTCGCACTCGTTTTGGCAGCAGACTTAACTTCTCTTCCACATGCTGTAAATGCATCGCAAGCCGACTCGATTCAGCTTCAAACAAATCAATACCCACTAGCCGCGCTACTTCGAAAGTCGCACCAATCTCACATTTGGGATCGCCTTTTTCGATTCGTAATAGCATTCCCCGCGATATCCCTGCTCTTTCGGCCAGTTCTTGCGCGCTCATTTTCTGTTCGAGCCGAGAAGCACGTATCAGCCCTGCCAATAAATTAAGTGCGTCCTTGGTATAACGCGAATAAGCTCTATTGCTAACCTTAGGCATAAAATGCACCATATATAAGTCAATAACCATAATTGTGTATTATATATAGATCATATTTTTAAGCATATCAAATATCCAAGGTATGCTAATCACAACCTTACTTTACGCTGCTGCCTTTGCAGGGGCGATATTCATCTTCGAGAACCGAAAAGCATTTACTCAATTCCACAACTATAATCATGAAGTCGCTACACAAAGGAGATATTTATGCGCCGCATTAAGATTGGATTTTTGACCTGCCTGCTTGTCATTGTTGCCGGTTGCAGCAGCGTGTACTACAACACCTTGGAGCGTTTTGGTTATGAAAAGCGCGATATTCTGGTTAGTCGCGTCAAAAACGCGCGCGATGCACAAACGGATGCGCAGGAAACCTTTGCCAACGCCCTTGAGCAATTTCAGTCTGTCGTGAATGTACCGGAAAGTGAGTTAAGTCGGACCTACAACAACTTGTCGCGTGCTTATGACCAAAGCAAAGATGCGGCGGATCGCGTGAGTCAGCGTATCCGTGATATCGAATCCGTTGCCCGCGATCTGTTTCGGGAATGGGAACGAGAGTTGCGTGAATACAGTAGCGACAGCTTGCGCCGTCAAAGCGAACAACAACTGCGCGACACAGAACGCCAATACGAGGCGCTTATTAGCCAGATGCGGCGTGTTGAGTCGCGGATGGAGCCGGTTCTAACGGCATTCAATGACCAAGTGCTGTTTTTAAAGCATAACCTCAATGCACAAGCGATCGGAGCGTTGCGCGGTGAGTTAGGCCGGATCGAAAGTGATGTGTCGATTCTAATTGAGAATATGCAGGCCGCTATTGCTGAGTCGGAAGCTTTTATTGCGCACTTCCGTTCGGAATAGCGACCTATTATGTTGACTCGCGCTCCGGCAAAAACCGAATGGTGATTGTCGCGAGCGCCAGCATCACAGCCGACACCAACAAGCAGGCGATGAAACCAAGATCCAAGTAAACCCAACCCGACAATAACGTGCCAATTAAACGGCCACCGGCATTCGCCATATAGTAAAAACCGACGTCTAATGACACACCGTCAGCACGCGCATAAGCAACGATTAAGTAGCTATGGAGCGCGGAGTTCACGGCAAATAGCACCCCAAATACGCCTAATCCCAACATAATGCTTGCGGCAATTGGCGCGCTTTGCCATAACGCCAGCGCCAGCAATAATGGGCTCAATGCAAGAACAAAGTTCCACATCACGGCTTGCTGTCGCGCAACACCGCTTTTTGTCAGTCGTGGTGCAAGGCTTTGCACAAATCCATAGCCGATGACCCAGAGGGCTAAAAAGCTGCCAACTTGCCAGCTGCTCCACTCCAACTGACTGGCGAGAAACACCGGCAAGGCAACAACAAACCAAATGTCTCGCGCACCAAACAGGAAGAAGCGAGCTAAAGAAAGATTGTTGATCGCTGGGCTTTTTGACAACAAATCACTAAATTTTGGTTTCGCTTTGGCTTTGCCTGCATCTTTGTTTAATAAGACCAAGCTTGCGAGCCACACCAACGTCAGCATGACCGCCATGGCAAACACAGCGCCTTGAAAACCGAGCAATGTGAGTAACAAGCCGCCGAGGAAGAAGCCAACGCCTTTCAAGGTATTCTTCGACCCGGTTAAAATCGCGACCCAACGGTATAACTGCCCTTGTTGCTGATCGGGCACTAATAATTTGATGGTGCTTTTTGCGCTCATTTTATTCAGGTCTTTGGCGATTCCCGAAAAGGCTTGAGCAACCATCACCCATAGCACGGTGAGCCATTCGGCCGGAACCAAGAGCATGGCTAGCGCGAAGATCTGCAAGCCTAAACCCACATTCATGGTTCTGTTCAGGCCAAACCGCGCTCCTAAATAGCCACCGACTAAATTAGTGACAACGCCAAAGAATTCATAAAAGACAAACAATAAGGCGACTTCGAGTGCGTTGTAACCGAGCTGGTGGAAGTACAATACCACCAGCATGCGTAGCGCCCCGTCAGTCAACGTAAATGCCCAATAATTGCCCGTGACAATCAAGTACTGGCGAATGCCGGGCGATAGCTGCGCTAGCATTGCGCTACCTTCTGCAGTAACTCGACGGTTCTATTAGCATAGCCCCATTCATTGTCATACCACGCATAGATCTTCACATGCGTACCGTTAATCACCTTAGTCGAGAGCGCGTCAATAATGCTCGAGCGCGGATCTGTTTTATAGTCCATCGAGACCAAAGGTCGCTCTTCATAACCCAAAATGTCCTTCAGCTCGCCTGCCGCAGCTTCTTTAAACAAACCGTTTAATTCTGCAACACTGGTTTCCCGTTCGACTTCGAAAACGCAATCGGTCAAGGATGCATTCGCCAATGGGACGCGCACCGCATGTCCGTCTAATCGCCCTCTTAACTCGGGGAAAATTTCAAAAATCGCGGTCGCCGAGCCGGTCGAGGTCGGTATTAAGTTCATGCCACATGCTCTTGCTCGGCGTAAATCCTTATGCGGCGCATCGAGAATTGTTTGGGTATTGGTTAAATCGTGAATGGTTGTGATCGAGCCATGTTTAATACCAATGTTTTCCTGCAACACCTTCACTACAGGAGCAATACAGTTTGTCGTGCATGACGCGGCTGTGACAATTCGGTGTTGTTTCGGGTCAAATAAGTGATCGTTCACTCCCATGACGATATTCAACGCCCCGGACTCTTTCACCGGCGCCGACACCACCACGCGCTTGACGCCTTGTTTTAGATAGTCGTTCAGCACCTCTACGGTTTTCATTTTTCCCGACGACTCCAAAACATAATCGCAGTCGTGCCAGTCTGTTGCGGCGATGGTTTTTTCCTGCGTGAACTTAATCTGCTGTCCGTTCACCTCAATATAATTATCTAAAAATCTAGCTTCATGCTGCCATTTGCCGTGAACTGAGTCGAAATTAAGCAAATGAGCAAAGGTTTCAGCGTCACCGCCCGGGTCATTAACGTGCACTAACTGAAACGCCGGGTTATCGATAATTAATCGCATAGCAAGACGGCCAATTCGGCCCAAACCATTAATACCTATTTTTACAGACATAAAGAATCCTGTTGTTCGTGTTGAATAAATTGTGGGTTGTGCACAGCGGTGGACAACAAAACCTGACGCATCCAATCTGGCATGGCTGGATTTAATCGATAATGCACCCAACGCTCCTCTTTACGATCGAGCAGCACGCCATATTCACGAAGCTGCGCTAAATGGCGCGATACTTTTGGTTGCGACATGCCGGTTCGGGCAACAAAGTCACAGACGCACAACTCGTGCTTTTCGGTCAGTAGCAAGAGCATTTCAAGGCGCAATGGGTCGGCCAAAACTTTAAAAAAATCAGCTGGGCTGTTAAACAGGTGGGGCTGGCTTTGCCGCTTGCGTAAAATCAGCAAAAACATCCGAATACGCTCACTGAGTTCATGCAAGGTTTGCTTAAAAGCGTTCGGGTCCGAGCTTGCTGCTGGGTCGGGGAAATCCCACGCAATGAAATTCTGACCGACAAAGTCCAGTCGACACTCGGTGCGGGCTCGGTCGCACAAACTAATCACATAGTCGAACTCATCGGTATTCAAGGTCGAAATCGACTTTGAGTGGAACCTGTGAATGTCTACATTAAACCCTTCGAGCGCCGCCAATGCACCCGCGGCCACTTGCCCAGGATCAGTTCCCGCACTTGCAACTTCGACCTCATCGCCACCGAGCTGTCGCATGAGTGCTTCAGCCATGATTGAACGAGCCGAATTTGCAGTACAGATAAACAAGACTTTGGTTTTCATACCCGCTCCACACATATGGGAAAACATATATATGGTAAAACATATATAACTGCAGAGCAACGATTCCTGACCAACACTGGAAAAATTAAGCGATTCCCCCCATAGTGTAAGTAACTCACGGAGGCTGGTATGGCGCGTTCAGATATCGACGATTCTCCACAACACACCCTCGTCGTGGAAGGCGGTGCGATGCGCGGAATTTTTGCCGCAGGGGTGCTCGACGCTTTTATCGAAGAGGATTTTTACCCGTTTCAGCATGCTGTCGGTGTTTCCGCTGGTTCCACCAATGCGATTGGCTACTTGTCCGGTGCTCATAAACGCAGTTATCAGATCATTACGGATTATGCCCGTCGCGACGAGTTCATGAACATTCGACGCTATTTAAAGGGTGGTCACTTTTGCGATGTGAGTTGGCTTTGGCATACCTCTGTCGAAGAATTACCCATGAACCTCGAGGTGTTTAGAAACCGCGGCATTCCGCTAACTGTGGTCACTACCAGTATCGTCACAGGCAAGGCCTGTTACCACCTCGTCGACGAACACAACATGAATGATTTATTTCCAGCGTCGTGCGCCATGCCGGTTGTTTTTCGCGATTTCCCGCCAATTAATGAAGAGCCGATGACAGATGGTGGATTGGCAGACTCCATTCCGGTTATTCATGCCTACGAACAAGGCGCTCGCCGAATTACGGTTATTTTGTCGCAACCGCTCGGCTTTAAAAAACAACCCTCTCGTTTTCCTAACTTACTTAAACCGCTTTTTAACGATCATCCGGCCCTGTTCGAAGCGGTTACACGCAGAACCGAACAATACAACACCGCTCTCGACTTTATTGCGAATCCCCCAGAGGACTGCCAAATACATATTATTGCACCACCACAAAATTTCCCCGTGTCGCGCTTTACCACTGACCTTGACTCATTGAACATGGGTTACACACAAGGCGTCAATATGGGTGCCCGCTTTATCGCCGAATCCTTAGTGCGCCAGTCACTTCGCTAACCACGACTCGGAGCTCTTCTGAATTAAGGATTGTGCTATTATCGCGCTCAAGGTAACGTAAGCTCTACGCGCTAATCCATCCGCTTTTTAGCGAATAATAACAACGAGACATCATCATGGGACTTATATTAAAACTGCTCGCCGGTATTGTACTCGGTACCTTTATCGGGCTGTATACACCACACTGGGTCGGTAACCTGTTAATCACTTTTAAAGTTTTATTTGGCCAACTACTCTTTTTCACCATTCCACTGCTGATCCTATTCTTTATCACCAGCGGTATCGCAAGCTTGCCTCAGAATTCAGGGAAGCTACTGGGTAGAACGCTGGGAATTGCCTACTTATCGACGATTATCGCTGGTATTGTTGCCTTTTTCGCCGCAGTATTGGTTGTTCCTTTGTTAGCGACCGAATCGACCGAAGTGGCTGGTTTAGTTGGCACCACATTAACGCCATACATCGAATTGAATATTCCGCCTCTGTTTAACGTGATGACGGCGTTGGCATTGGCGTTTATTTTTGGTTTAGGGATTGCCGCAACCCAAGCTCAACAGCTGAAAAGCCTGTCTGATCAGGGTCGCGATATTATCGAATTACTGCTGGTGAACGTTATTATTCCATTATTGCCGTTCTACATTGCCGGCGTATTTGCCGAAATGGCTGCTGCAGGAACGGTATTCACCACATTGAAAACCTTCGGCATTATTCTAATTCTGGCCATCAGTTTGCACTGGATTTATATCGTGTCGATGTTTGTCATTGCCGGGTTAAAAGCAGGCGTATCGCCAGTTCGCTTAATTAAGAATATGTTACCTGCCTATTTCACAGCTTTAGGTACCATGTCGAGCGCAGCAACTATTCCAGTCACCTTACAATGTGCCAAAAACAACGACGTCAACGAAGATGTTGCGAATTTTACCGTACCGCTGTGTGCAACGACGCATTTAGCCGGTTCAACCATTACCATTGTCAGCTGTACAGTCGCCGTGATGGTTTTACATGGCTCGTTAGCAATTCCATCGTTTCTTTCGGTGCTACCGTTTATTCTGATGCTCGGTATTGTCATGCTCGCCGCTCCAGGCGTCCCTGGTGGTGCGGTGATGTCAGCAGTGGGTCTACTGGGCTCGATGCTTGGTTTCGGTGAAACTGCGATTGCCTTGATGATAGCCCTGTATATGGCCCAAGACAGTTTTGGTACCGCCTGTAACGTAACCGGCGACGGCGCCATTGCCTTGCTTGTTAACGAGGCAGCACCGACCACTGACCATGAGCCAAGCTAGCAGCACCACAGAAAAACCCATTCGCCACCCCTCATTTCCTTGGGGGGTGGTGATTCTTTATGTTTTTATCGGTCCAATTATCGGCAACGCCGTCCTTGCCATGGTCAGCGGTATTAGCATATATCTGAGTGATCTTTCCGCGCCTCTCGATGCTTTGTCGGGCGTTATGCTGGTTTTTGTGTTCGGTTTAATGCTCTGTCATCTGATGGGTGGTATCCAAGCCCTGCTCTGTGGCATCGCCGCCGCATTTTGGCAACAAAAGCGAGGTCAGCTCCCTTACGCGATTGCAGCGCTCTTTGGTGGCATTGTTGGCCTTGGCTTTATCTTGACTCTTGGCTCAGACGGCTTCCTCATGTCGTCCCTTTTTGTCGCGGTTCATGTTCTTGCTGTCATCGGCTGCAACTATCTTGTTCGGAAGTTTTAGTGTAAGTGAATACTAACTTACTCATCATGCTTACTCGGCCTTTTTAACGGTTCCTGTTTATAGCGCCGACGGATCCAATTCATACTGCGGTAGACGCTTTTACGCCGAATCAACCAACGCTCCAATGCATACTTACCTGGCACATCAGACACCATAATAGCGATGAGAATCGTCAGTAAGCCTTGGCCAGGAAGTATCAACATGATGCAACCGGCAATAAACAATACCAACGCAAATGCGTTCCGCACGACGTAAAAAAGCACACGTGTCATGTTCCAGTGCCGTTCACGATGGTGATGACAGAAATAATCAGCCGGCATTTTGACGATAAGCCACGGAATAATGATCATCGAAGCCAGCGCCATGAGTAAACTGATTGAGGCTAACAGCGGCAAATAAGGCTGAAATAGTTCATAAACCAGCATCATCCAATCGGGTACGTACTGCTTCATTAATGGCTCCGAAAATGCATGAGGTGAGAAAATAGGCATTAAAAAAACCCCGTGTCATCACTTTACTACAAGGTGACCGGGGTTTCATGTCGTTACGATGACGCTTTAACGCAATAACAGTAAAGGAATCTTTGTGCTGCTTAATAGCTTATTAGTATGACTACCGACAAAAAACTCGCGAATTCGCGAATGGCCGTAAGCCCCCATCACCATCACATCCATTTTTTGCTCGTCCGCATACGCGAGCAACGATGCTTCCACGTCCCCAGCAATCAAGGCGGTTGTGACCGAAAAACCCTGTGCTTGCAGCTTAGCAGCGGCAGAGTCAAGCTGAGCTTGGTGGTCGTTCGTCTCTGCAGCAACCATCACGACGTGAACGGGAATGCCCCGAAACAGTGGGCTATTCGCGACCATATCCACAGCTTTCTCTGCTGTCGCCGAGTTGTCATAGGCAATCATGATTTGTTTCGGCTCGCGAAACTCGCCAGTCACCACCCAAGTCGGACGATGCAATGCTCGAATCACGCGCTCGACTTGATGGCCAATATGTTGGCCAATGCCATTGCCGCGCTTTCCTTGCCGACCAATGACCAACAAACGTGTCTCACCTTCAAGCTCCACCAAGGTGTCCACTAAATCACCATGACGCTGGCGCAACAACGGCTCGGCAAATTCATTACTGATATGTTGTTGCGCGGCTTCTAAAAACATCTGGCCTTGTTGGCGCGCTAGCTTGGCCCGCCGTTCTTCCAAGTCAATAATTTCGGCGAGCAAACGTTGCCGTTCGTCCATACCAATTTGGCCACTAAAGTCTTGGGCATCACTCTGCCGCGAATCATTCAAAACATTTAGCAACACTAATGGTGTGCCCATCCGGTTCGCTGACCATGCGGCATAATCGGCGACCGTATCACTGAGGGCCGAACCATCAATACAAGCGATTGTGTGCTTCGTCATTGCCGTTATCTCCCTCTAATGTCCCATTAAGCGGTCAACCGCATCGGGTTTATCCGACACACCAAATTTATCAACCACGGTTGCGGTCGCTTTGTTCATGCCAACAACCTCAACTTCGGCACCCTCGCGACGGAACTTTAAGACCACTTTATCCAATGCCGCGACCGAGGTGATGTCCCAAAAGTGCGCACGATCCAAATCTATCGTTACCTTAGCAAGAGACTCTTTAAAATCAAAAGATTCAACAAATTTTTCCGACGAGGTAAAGAACACCTGACCGATCACTCGATAAGTACGTTGGTGACCGTCTGCGCTCAATGTCGAACTGACATGCATGTAATTACCGACTTTCGCGGCGAAAAATATGGCCGCCAATAACACGCCAACAAACACGCCAAGCGCAAGGTTATGGGTCCATACCACAACGACCACTGTGGCAATCATCGCGCAACCGGCCATAGCGCCTGTCGCCGCAGAAGTTTGCCCTGGGCGACCGCCGATAAAGGCCATGATCACGCAAATACAAAACGAGGCATATAAACCGACTTTAGGGTCAACACCGGCAATGATCGAAAAGGCTATTGCCTCTGGAATCAACGCCAACGCAACCACTAAGCCAGCTAAAATATCGGCTCGGATATTCCCAAACTACTCTTTTTGCCAATTACCCATCATGACTTTCCCGTTTATACAAAATAATGTTTTACTTTGTTGTGTTGAATTTTAGTCTGAAACGACTGAAATAAGACATAAAATCGACCAAAATCGGTCAATTTACATCTTTAAATTGCAGAGGTGTGTAAAAAACACCCGGCACAGAATACAGAGGAGCCCGAATTCTAGGTACGCCTTGTTTAGTATTCAAGCGATTTCTCGGGGTTAAGCTGCCCTCAATGGCTGTGAGCGCCCAGATTCAGCTTCTCCAACGACATTAGAGCCAAATCGCTGAGGTTTACAAATACCCCAACTTCGCAAACAATACAGATAAAGAGACCGCTACAGGATTGCGCATGAATATCCATATTTTAGTTGGCACGACATCAGGCAATACCGAATATTTAGCCGAGCAATTGCACAATCAACTCAACGACGAAGGGCAATCCGTGACCTTTCACGACCAACCCGAACTTGCTGATATGCCAATATCAGAGTGTCTTTGGTTACTGTGTATCGCTACCCACGGCGCTGGCGAATATGCCGACAGCATTGCCCCATTTATGGAAACATTACAACAGCAACAACCCGATTTAAGCGGTCTGCAATTTGCCATTATCGCTGTCGGCGACTCCAGTTATGACACCTTTTGCCAAGCCGGCCGTGATGCCGAAGCTCTGCTTTTGGAACGAAACGCGACCATGATCACTGAACCGTTGACGATCGATATGTTGCTTGAACTTGATCCAGAAGCTGCAGCTTTAACCTGGCTCGAATCTTGGCGATCGCAACGAAATAGCAAACAGTGAAAAAGTGGGGATAAACTTATCCCCGTTCTTCCGCCTTTATTCTTCGCGTTATTGATCACTTATTCCGATCTTATCCACATCTTATTCGGATTATTACCAACAAAGCGCATATCTTGGGGATAACCTGCGATCTTTCTTGTGATCGGATCCGGGGATAGATCTGGGGATAACTTCCAATGTGGATAAGCATCATTTTATCCCACTGGTTATGCGCTGATTAGATCGCTGTTTATGCACACCCAAAGCGATCGCGTAACTCATTGGTAAACATAAATAATTTATACATACCCACAGATCTTAGCTGAGCTAATAATAAAAATAATATAAAGATCTTTAAAAAAATATAGATCTAATTAATACCAAAGTGCCTGCACCAACACCGATTCAATCAAAACCTTTCAACCACTCGGCGCAACCGCCTCCAAATCAAGAACCATCACGTGTAAAAGGATTTTTAGTCATGGATAAAAGTGCTACAATATCCGGCTATACGATCGTCTACTGAGTCAGTTGATCCTTTTTCACATCCTGATCAACTGCTTTTGACGACCCTTTAAAGCACGAATCGATCGGAGTTCAGATCAGAATGGCGACAGACGCACGTTATGAAGTAATTGTCATTGGCGGTGGTCATGCAGGTACGGAAGCAGCATTAGCCGCTGCACGTATGGGCAGACGTACCCTACTCATTACCCATAACATCGATACCCTTGGACAAATGTCATGTAACCCTGCAATTGGCGGTATAGGGAAAGGACACTTAGTCAAAGAAATCGACGCCTTAGGTGGTGTGATGGCGCGTGCAGCTGATCATGCAGGCATTCAATTTAGAACCTTAAATGCGTCTAAAGGCCCCGCGGTTCGTGCAACGCGAGCACAAGCTGATCGCGCACTCTACAAAGCCTATATTCGCACGGCACTGGAACAACAAGAAAACTTACAAATTTTTCAGCAAGCGGCAGATGACTTAATAGTTACCGAAACAGCGCTTGGCCCAAAAGTTGAAGGCGTGGTGACGCAGATGGGACTTAAATTCTATGCCCCAGCGATCGTCTTAACCACAGGAACCTTCCTCGGTGGTCAAATCCATATTGGTTTAAGTAATTACAGCGGTGGTCGTGCCGGCGATCCACCCTCGATCGCGCTCGCACGTCGGTTACGTGAATTACCATTACGTGTTGATCGGTTAAAAACCGGCACACCACCACGCATTGATGCCAAGTCAGTCGATTTTTCCGTGATGCAAGAGCAGCCAGGCGATCGGCCAACGCCGGTATTTTCCTACATGGGTCGTGATGAAGATCATCCTGAGCAAATTAGTTGCTACATCACCCACACGAATCTTAATACCCATGACATTATTCGCAGTGGGCTTGACCGCTCACCCATGTACTCTGGGGTGATTGAAGGTATTGGTCCGCGTTATTGCCCGTCGATTGAAGATAAAGTCGTGCGTTTTGCCGACAAAGATTCACATCAAATTTTCGTTGAACCGGAAGGTTTAACCACCAATGAATTGTATCCAAATGGGATTTCGACCAGTTTGCCGTTTGATGTGCAGCAAGCTTTGGTCCATTCCATTCGTGGTTTTGAAAATGCGCATATTACCCGCCCGGGTTATGCCATTGAATACGATTTCTTCGATCCACGTGATCTCAAGCAATCGCTCGAAACCAAATACATTCAAGGTCTTTATTTTGCTGGCCAAATTAATGGCACAACAGGCTACGAAGAAGCGGGTGCCCAAGGTCTCATTGCTGGCGTTAACGCAGCATTAGCCGTGCACGACCAAGAACCATGGACACCACGTCGTGAAGAAGCGTACACCGGCGTGCTGATCGATGATCTCGCCACCTTAGGGACGAAAGAACCCTACCGCATGTTTACCTCAAGAGCGGAATACCGCTTGTTGTTGCGTGAAGATAACGCGGATATTCGTTTAACCACGAAAGGCCGTGAATTAGGTTTAGTTGATGATCAGCGCTGGGCTCGTTTTAATGAAAAAATGGAAGCCGTTGAACAAGAGCAACAACGGTTACGCTCAACCTGGATCCACAAAGATCACGCTGCTGTTGAGCAAATTAATCCATTGCTGAAAACACCAATTAGCAAAGAAGCGAGTTTAGAAGAATTACTGCGTCGCCCTGAGGTGACTTATAACCAGTTAATGTCGATCGCCGCTATTGGTCCAGCTTTAACTGATACGCAGGCCGCTGAGCAAGTTGAAATTCAAGTCAAATACGCCGGTTATATTAAGCGTCAGGAAGAAGAAATCGCGAAAACGCGTCGTCATGAAAACACCAAATTGCCGCTGGACTTCAATTATGCCAGCATTTCTGGTTTATCCAATGAAGTGGTCGCTAAGTTATCTGAGCATAAACCTGAAACCGTCGGTCAGGCCGCACGCATTTCCGGCATTACACCAGCCGCCATTTCCATGTTGCTGGTTCATTTAAAGAAACAAGGTTTATTGCGAAAATCAGTCGCATAAGCAAAAAAATTACGGCAGACTGTGGATAATTGAAGATTTAGAGTTAAATCATCCACAGTTCACTGTCTTTATCGTACAGAACTGTTGAAAAAACCATTTCTCCAACCCGAGATACATGCATAGAGCGATCACACAGCGTTATGAGCAAGTCCACCGTATTTCCAGCCGACCAATTGGCTGACCGTCTTTCTCAGTTATTAAAACAAACTGACCTGACGATAAGTGCACAGCAACAACAGCAACTGATTCGTTTGCTGGGTCTATTGCATAAGTGGAATAAAGCGTACAACTTAACTTCAGTCCGTGATCCAGCAGACATGCTGATTCGACATATTTTAGATAGCATCGTGGTTAGCCCATTTTTGCACGGTCAGCACGTTATCGATGTAGGAACCGGCCCGGGTTTACCCGGTTTACCGTTGGCGATTTGTAACCCGGATAAACAATTTGTGTTGCTCGACAGCCTCGGAAAGCGGGTTAGCTTTATTCGTCAAGTCGTCCATGAATTGCAGCTGACCAACGTCACTCCGGTGTTGGCGCGGGTTCAAGACTACCAGCCGGATCCGGGTTTTGATTCAGTGGTCAGTCGTGCATTTGCGTCACTTGCAGATATGCTGTCGTGGTGTCATCATTTGCCTTCTGCCAATGGTCGCTTTCTTGCCTTAAAGGGTCTAGCGACCGAGGAGGAGTTGGCAGCTGTTGAGTCGCCTTATCGGGTGTTAGCGATTCATGCATTAAAGGTACCAACACTCGAAGCCGCTCGTCATGTGGTTGAAATATCAGCCGAATAAAATAACAAATAGGTGAATTGACGTGGGAAAGGTCATCGCAATCGCAAACCAGAAAGGTGGCGTGGGTAAAACCACAACCGCTGTGAACTTGGCGGCATCCATGGCTGCTACCCGGCGTAAAGTCTTACTCATTGATCTTGATCCGCAAGGCAACGCGACCATGGGTAGCGGGGTCGATAAATATGACGTTCCAGCCACGGTGTATGACCTGTTAGTCGATGAAAAACCTGCAGCGAGCGTGATTCAAACGGAAACCAGCGGAAACTATCACCTCTTAGCCGCAAATGGTGATGTGACCGCGGCCGAAATTAAACTGATGGAAGTGTTTGCGCGTGAAACGCGCTTACGCCGAGCCCTCGAGCCGGTCCGCGACTACTACGATTTTATTTTTATTGATTGTCCACCGTCGTTAAATCTATTGACGGTCAATGCGATGGCGGCGGCTGACTCCGTGCTCGTGCCGATGCAATGTGAATATTACGCACTTGAAGGTTTAACGGCACTGATGGACACCATCGAGCAGCTATCCAGTTTTGTGAATCCACAATTAAAAATCGAAGGCATTTTACGTACCATGTACGACCCGCGTAATCGCTTAGCGAACGATGTGTCGGAACAATTAAAAACGCATTTTGGCGACCAAGTTTATCGAACTGTGATTCCACGTAACGTTCGCTTGGCAGAAGCACCAAGCTTCGGCTCTCCCGCCATGTATTATGATAAAACGTCTTCAGGCTCAAAAGCTTATCTAGCGTTAGCGGGTGAAGTTATCCGTCGCGCAGAAGCGGCGACGACCGTTTAAGAGGGACCAATTATGTCAGTAAAAAAACGAGGATTAGGACGCGGTCTAGACGCACTATTGACCAACAGCGCGAATGCAGCCACCCGTCATCAAAGTCAAACTGATGTGATGGAGGCGTTGGAGAAAGGCGAATTGCGTAAATTACCGGTCGAGTTTTTGCAACCGGGTAAATACCAACCGCGCAAAGACATGGCGCCAGAAGCACTTGAAGATCTTGCTAATTCCGTAAAAGCACAAGGTATTATTCAACCGATTGTCGTTCGCCCGGTTGCCGAACATCGGTTTGAAATTATTGCCGGTGAACGCCGGTGGCGTGCGGCGCAACTTGCTGGTTTAGATACAGTGCCATGTTTGGTCAAAGATGTGCCAGACGAAGCCGCTATTGCCATTGCATTAATCGAGAACATCCAACGCGAAGACTTGAATCCTTTAGAAGAAGCCGTTGCTTTACAACGATTGATGGATGAGTTTGAACTCACTCATCAAAGTGTTGCTGAAGCGGTTGGTAAGTCACGCACGACAGTGACGAACTTATTGCGACTGATGCAGCTGAATGACGATGTGAAGATCCTGCTAGAGCGTGGCGACATTGAAACGGGCCATGCGAAAGTCTTGTTAGGTGTTAATGGCGACCTCCAAGGTGAACTCGCACGCGTGATTGTTGCCAAAGGACTTACCGTTCGCGAAGCAGAACGTTTGGTGAATCAAGCTTTAAATCCGACTCAGAAAGAGGAAAAAAAGCCGGATCCAGACGTCCAGCAGTTAGAAAACTCATTGAGCGAACGTTTGGGTGCCAAAGTCGCGATTAGCCACAATCGTAAAGGCAAGGGAAAGCTCGTGATTAACTACACCAGTCTCGACGAACTTGACGGAATTTTGCGCCATTTTTCTTAAACTCAATAAACTATCGGAGAATCAGGGAGTTTTGTTGCATAAAAGTAAGTTCCCAGAACTTATAAGGCTTAAAACCCCGGCTTTAGTTGCAATTTAGCGGCAAAACTTTATAATCTGCGCAGTTTTTTTATGTTCAGTGCACAAACTGCTCAAGAAGTGAACTTAAGCAGTGCGTTTTGGCGCTGAAACCCACAGGTTGGAATGGTCATGCTCGCACAGTCGAATCACCCGTTAACCCGGGCAGGACAGCAGCTTGCGTTACGCACATTAGCCCTTCAACTTGGTGTTGGTTTCGTCTTTGTCATTATTTTTGGACTGCTGATGGCAGGTCCGGGAACCCTGTCAGCGTTCGCTGGCGTCGTGATTGCCCTGGTTCCGAACATAGTATTTTCAGCGTTGGCCTTTCGTTATGGCGGCGGACGTTTTGCACCCAGTGTCGTGCGTTATTTTTTTATAGCAGAAGCGGTAAAGTGGCTCCTTGTCGTGAGCTTATTGATTACCGCCTTTTTATTGCTATCTGGACCATGGTTACCGCTGTTTGTAACGCTTTTGGTCCTCTTGCACGTGCAATGGCTGGCACCGATTCTTTTAAATTCAAAAACTAGTTAATTGGGTAATTACATGGCTGCAGCAGGAAATACCAGCATCCAAGGCTACATTAACCACCACCTTTCGGACATGACGATTGGTGAAGGTTTTATGGCCGTCAACGTGGGTGCACTCAGTGTCGCGATTATTCTTGGTTTCGTCTTTGTCCTCAGCTTTATGGTTGTTGGCCGCAAAGCAACAACGGGCGTACCAGGTAAATTTCAATGTTTTGTGGAAATGATCATTGAGTTCATTTCGACCTCAGTGAAAGAAACCTTCCACGTCAAGAACAAGCTTATAGCGCCTATCGCACTGACCATTTTTATGTGGATTTTCGTGATGAACCTCATGAAATTGGTACCAGTCGACTGGTTACCTACGCTATTTGGTGCGGTTGGTCTACTCTTTAACCCTGAAGCGATTAAATACGACGTGGAAGGTTATTCACTGCTTGAAAAGATCATGGCACACCCGTGGAGCTATATGAAAATAGCACCAACGACCGATATCAATATCACCATGGGTCTAGCGTTAGGTGTGTTTATCTTAATCATTGGTTACTCGATTGCATTCAAAGGCGTGGGTGGCTTCCTCAAAGAACTCAGTTTTACACCGTTCAATCACTGGGCGCTGATTCCATTTAACTTAGTGCTCGAGCTGGTGACCTTAATTTCAAAGCCGGTGTCGTTAGGTCTTCGTTTGTTCGGAAACCTCTATGCCGGTGAAGTTATCTTTATCTTGATCGCGCTGGTCGGCCTGTATCAGTTACCACTGCATTTCGCGTGGGCGGTGTTCCATATTCTGGTTATTGTGTTGCAGGCGTTCTTGTTCATGATGTTAACCATCGTGTACTTGAGTATGGCAGCAGAAGACCATTAATAAACCATCAACTTTTTACATTAACCTTAACTTTTAAAATTGGAGAAAACCCAATGGCAATTGAAACTGCAACATTATTCGCTGTAGCTATCATTCTGAGCGTTGCTGCTTTAGCAACTGCGATCTCTTTCGCAATCATGGGTGGTAAGTTCTTAGAAGCTACTGCTCGTCAACCAGAAATGGCTTCTCAGTTACAGACTAAAATGTTCATCCTTGCTGGTCTTATCGATGCTATCGCGATGATCGGTGTTGGTATCGCATTGTTGCTTTTATTCGCTAACCCGTTCATCGGTTAATCAAGCACAATCGTCGATCACCAACTTAGAGGAGGGTTGTTGTGGATATTAACTTCACCCTTATAGGTCAATCGATTGCGTTTGCGTTCTTCGTGTGGTTCACCATGAAATTTGTGTGGCCACCGTTGAATAATGCGATTGAAGAGCGTCAGAAGAAAATTGCTGACGGTCTTGCCGCTTCTGAACAAGCGAATCAAGACCTTGAAGTCGCTCGTGCAAAAGCCGACGAAGAGCTCAAAGCAGCAAAGTTACAAGCTGCTGAATTAATCGACCAAGCCAAAAAACGTGCGGCGAAGTTGGTTGAAGAAGAGACTCAACGTGGTCACGCTGAGCGCGAAAAAATTATTGCTTCCGGTTATGCCGAAGTGGAAGCCGAGCGTACTCGTGTTCGTGAAGAACTCCGCAAGCAGGTTGCCTTCTTGGCAATTGCTGGCGCTGAGAAAATCATTGAGCGTGAGGTCGATGCACAGAAGCAAAGCGACATTGTTGAAAAACTTGTCGCTGAATTGTAATCACGGGGGTTGAGCTATGTCCGAATATACAACGGTCGCTCGCCCCTATGCTAAAGCAGCTTTTGATTTTGCTGTTGAGCAAGGTGCGTTAGACAAATGGCATGGTATGTTAGCGTTCGCAACGGAAGTCGCTGAGAACGCTGACGTCGTGACCTTTTTAAATGGTGCGTCAAGCCTCGCTCATCAAAGTGACGTTTTTATCGGGATTTGCGGCGAGCAACTCGATAGCAACGGTCAAAACTTAATTAAAGTCATGGCCTCAAATGAGCGCCTGAAAGCTTTACCTGAAGTTCTGCGTTTATTCGCAGAAATGCGCCAAGAGTACGAAAAAGAAGTGACGGTTGACGTGACTTCCGCTATTACGCTTGACGACGCGCAACAGGCAAAATTAAGTGCGGCCTTGGAAAAACGTCTTGAACGCAAAGTTAAGCTCAATTGCAGTGTTGAACCGTCTATTGTTGGCGGTTTGCTGATCCAAGCCGGTGACATGGTCATCGACAATACGTTAAGAAGCCAGCTCAAGCGCTTAGCTTCTTCACTGCAATCATAATCGGGGACGAGAGCATGCAACTGAATTCAAATGAAATTGCAGAACTGATCAAACAGCGTATTGAACAGTTCGAAGTTGTCAGTGAAGCTCGCAATGAAGGCACCATCACTGCTGTAACAGACGGTATCATCCGGGTCACCGGTTTGGCGGACTGTATGCAGGGGGAGATGATCGAGCTTCCTGGAAATCGCTATGCAATCGCACTTAACCTTGAGCGCGACTCTGTAGGTGCGGTTGTAATGGGTCCATACGGTGACCTACAAGAAGGCATTAAAGTTAAAGCAACGGGTCGTATCCTAGAAGTTCCAGTGGGACGTGCCCTACTTGGCCGTGTTGTGAACACGCTAGGTATGCCAATCGACGGTAAAGGCGCAATCGATGCTGACGGTTTCGAGCCAGTAGAGAAAATTGCACCGGGTGTTATCGAACGTCAATCAGTTGATCAGCCAGTACAAACTGGTTACAAATCAATCGACGCGATGATTCCAATCGGCCGTGGTCAGCGTGAGTTGATCATCGGTGACCGTCAAACCGGTAAAACGGCGATGGCAGTTGATGCCATCATCAACCAGAAAGGCACAGGCATTAAGTGTGTATACGTGGCTATCGGTCAGAAAGCGTCGACCATTGCTAACGTGGTCCGTAAGCTCGAAGAGCACGGTGCACTTGAGCATACCATTATTGTCGCAGCGTCGGCCTCTGAGTCAGCAGCGCTTCAGTACTTGGCTGCCTACTCTGGCTGTACCATGGGTGAATACTTCCGCGACCGCGGTGAAGACGCGCTGATCGTTTATGATGATTTGTCAAAGCAAGCCGTTGCTTATCGCCAAATCTCATTGCTACTGCGTCGTCCACCAGGACGTGAAGCATTCCCAGGTGATGTGTTCTATTTACACTCGCGCTTGCTTGAGCGTGCTGCGCGTGTAAATGCTGACTACGTAGAGAAGTTCACCAACGGTGAAGTGAAAGGTAAAACCGGTTCTTTAACCGCGTTACCGATCATCGAAACTCAAGCCGGTGACGTTTCTGCGTTCGTACCAACCAACGTAATTTCGATTACCGACGGTCAGATCTTCTTGGAAACTGACTTGTTTAACGCAGGTATTCGTCCTGCAGTTAACGCCGGTATCTCAGTATCGCGGGTTGGTGGTGCAGCTCAGACTAAGATCATCAAGAAGCTTGGTGGCGGTATTCGTCTTGCATTGGCTCAGTACCGTGAACTTGCAGCGTTTGCGCAGTTCGCTTCTGACCTTGACGAAGCAACACGTGCCCAGCTTGAGCATGGTCAGCGTGTCACCGAGTTGATGAAACAAAATCAATATGCGCCAATGAGCGTTGCGAACATGGCCGTGTCTATCTTCGCAGCCGAAAAAGGCTTCTTGAAAGGTGTTGAAATCGCTAAGATTCAATCTTTCGAGTCTGCTTTGCTGGAGTACTTTAACAGCGAGCACGCCGACCTCATGGCGAAAATTAATGAAACAGGCGATTACAACGGCGATATCGAAGCGGAAATTAAAGCAGGTATCACCAAGTTCAAAGAAACCCAGAGTTTCTAAGAGCCGGGCCGCAGGAAACTGCGGCCTTCCGTCGTTGTAAACGCAGGAGATTATTATGGCCGTTGGAAAAGAGATAAAAACTCAGATCGGGAGTATTAACAACACTCAGAAGATCACCAGCGCAATGGAAATGGTTGCTGCCTCGAAAATGCGTAAAGCGCAGGATCAAATGGCCAGCAGCCGTCCATACGCGGAAGCTATTCGCGAAGTGATCGGCCATATTGCTCAGGGTGACCTCGAGTATCAGCATCCTTGGATGACTGATCGCGAGGTTAAACGTGTTGGATATATCGTCATCTCGACCGACCGTGGATTGTGCGGTGGCTTGAACAGTAACGAATTCCGTATGGTATTGCGTGATGTTCAAGAATGGAAAGAGAAAGGTGTTGACGTTAGTTTTGCCGCAATCGGTTCGAAAGCAGCCGCTTTCTTTAAACGGATTACGACAAATATCCTAACCCAAACTTCTGGTTTGGGTGACAAGCCTGCCCTGAACGATCCGATCGGAACGGTATCGGTAATGCTGAACGCATTCGACAGTGGTGAGCTTGATCGTGTGTATCTCGTGTACAACAAGTTTGTCAACACGATGACACAACAACCGGTCATTAACCAACTGTTACCTTTGCCTAAAACAGAAACTGCAAAACGTGCACATGCTTGGGATTACTTATACGAGCCAGACGCAAAAACATTGTTAGATACATTGCTGCGTCGCTTCGTAGAAAGTCAGGTGTACCAAGGTTCAGTCGAGAATTTAGCGAGTGAACAAGCGGCACGAATGGTAGCAATGAAAGCTGCTACCGATAACGCAGGACAACTGATTGATGAGTTGCAGTTAGTTTACAATAAAGCTCGTCAGGCAGCGATTACCCAAGAGATTTCAGAGATTGTCTCGGGCGCTGGCGCAGTGTAAACCTGCTACCCGGCAAAGGTCATGAAGATTTGCAGAGTTAGAGGATAAGTCATGAGTCAAGGTAAGGTCGTCCAAATCATTGGCGCAGTTGTGGATATCGAATTCCCACAATCTAGCGTACCAAAGATCTACGACGCACTGCGCATCGCAGAAGGCGATTTGAAGGGTCTAACCCTCGAAGTTCAGCAACAGCTGGGCGGCGGTGTCGTGCGTACTATTGCACTCGGTACTACTGACGGTCTCCGTCGTGGTTTGAGTGTTGACAATACAGGTGAGCCAATTTTGGTTCCCGTTGGTAAGGCAACCCTAGGACGTATTATGAACGTTCTTGGTGACCCGATCGACGAAGCAGGTGATATCGGTGAAGAAGAACGTATGTCTATTCACCGCGAAGCACCTTCTTACGAAGAGCAGTCAAGCTCAATCGAGTTGCTTGAGACAGGCATCAAGGTTATCGACCTGATCTGTCCGTTTGCGAAAGGTGGTAAAGTTGGTCTGTTCGGTGGTGCCGGTGTCGGTAAAACCGTAAACATGATGGAACTGATCCGGAACATCGCAATTGAGCACAGCGGTTACTCAGTATTCGCTGGTGTTGGTGAGCGTACTCGTGAAGGTAATGACTTCTATCACGAAATGAAAGACTCTAACGTACTTGATAAAGTCGCGTTAGTTTACGGTCAGATGAACGAGCCACCGGGTAACCGTTTGCGCGTAGCCTTGACCGGTCTGACTATCGCCGAGAAGTTCCGTGACGAAGGTCGCGACGTCCTCTTCTTCGTCGATAACATCTACCGTTATACACTTGCTGGTACTGAAGTATCTGCACTTCTTGGTCGTATGCCGTCAGCGGTAGGTTATCAGCCTACTCTTGCTGAAGAAATGGGTGTACTGCAAGAACGTATTACTTCAACCAAGACAGGTTCAATCACGTCAATTCAGGCCGTTTACGTACCTGCGGATGACTTGACTGACCCGTCACCAGCAACCACGTTTGCTCACTTGGACGCAACCGTCGTATTGTCGCGTGACATCGCGTCATTGGGTATTTACCCTGCGGTTGACCCACTGGACTCAACCTCGCGTCAGCTCGATCCACAAGTGATTGGTACCGAGCACTATGAAACAGCGCGTGGCGTTCAGTCAGTACTTCAGCGTTATAAAGAACTGAAAGACATCATCGCCATCCTTGGTATGGACGAGCTGTCTGAAGAAGATAAGCGTGTTGTTGCACGGGCGCGTAAGATTCAGCGTTTCTTATCTCAGCCGTTCTTCGTGGCCGAAGTATTTACCGGTTCTCCAGGTAAGTACGTGTCATTGAAAGACACAATTGCTGGCTTTAAAGGCATTCTGGACGGTGACTTCGATCACATGCCAGAGCAAGCGTTCTACATGGTTGGTACCATCGACGAAGCGGTCGAAAAAGCCAACAAAATGTAATCGAACGGGAGGTTTGTAATGGCGGTATCTACAGTACGTCTGGATGTGGTAAGCGCAGAAGAACGTTTGTTCTCTGGCGATGTACGTTCTATCCAGGTGACAGCTGAAGAGGGTGAAATGGGTATTTTACCTAAGCACACCCCGTTATTGACCGCCTTGAAGCCTGGCATGATTCGTTTGGTGACAGAAGCCGGCGAAGAAGAGCTGTTTTATGTTGCTGGCGGCATTATGGAAGTACAACCTGACGTTGTGACCATTTTGTCTGACACGGCTGTACGTGGTGGCGAACTTGACGAGCAAGCGATTGAGAAATCAATCAAAGAAGCGCGTGAAGCAATGGCCCACTCGTCACCTGACATGTCCTACGCTGAAGCAGCAGCAGAACTTGCCCGTGCAGTCGCGCAGTTGCGCGTATTGCAACAACTTCGCAAGAAGAAAGGCAAGTAACAGGTTCGCACAAGGCGATCAGCAAAAACCCGGCTTCATGCCGGGTTTTTTTATGACTTTCGCGCAAGGATCTGACTTTATAAACATTTCGCAAGTGGCGTTTCAGAACGCTCGGAACCCTGCTAAAATTGTTACTTTCTTAGTGTCATTTGGTAGAAAGGATCGTCCATGACAACAACCGCAATAAATGCCGTCATACTCGCCGCCGGGAAAGGTACGCGTATGCGCTCGGCATTGCCGAAAGTTCTTCATCCTGTAGCCCAAAAACCGATGGTCGCACATGTTATCGAAAGTGCACAAGCACTGGGTGCCGAACGGATTAATTTGGTGTTTGGTCACGGTGGTGAGCAGCTGCAAGCGCGTCTATCGAAATATTCGGTAGATTGGGTTGAACAAGCAGAACAACTAGGAACCGGCCATGCGGTGCAACAAGCTATACCAAAAATTAACGACAACGACACCGTATTGATTCTTTACGGCGACGTCCCGCTCACGCGTATTGAAACCTTACAAGCACTGCTTGCTGCGAAAGCAGATAGCCCTTTCGCGTTGCTCACCGTCACTCTGCCCGACCCGACTGGGTATGGACGAATTGTGCGCGATAGTCACGGCAAAATTACGGGTATTGTTGAGCATAAAGATGCGACGGCGGAACAACATAAAATCACGGAAGTAAACACCGGCATAATGGCCGTTAACGGTGATGTCCTGAAACGTTGGTTAAACCAGCTCGACAACAATAATGTGCAGGGCGAATTCTACCTCACCGATATCGTCGCCATGGCAGCTGCCGAAGGTGTCGAAATTGCGAGCAGCCAACCAGCGCAAATTAGCGAAGTGGAAGGCGCGAACAATCGTGTGCAGCTTGCTGGCTTAGAGCGCGCCTATCAACAGCGCCAAGCAGAAGCCTTGATGATGGCCGGGGCTACCCTACTCGACCCTGCCCGTATTGACGTGCGCGGTAATGTGACGGTCGGCGCTGATGTGGTGATTGATGTCAACGTGGTGTTTGAAGGCCAAGTGACCATTGAAGACGGTGTAGTGATTGAACCGAATTGTATAATTCGCGACAGCCACATTGCAGCAGGCGCGCATATCAAAGCGAACTCGGTGCTCGAAGGTGCAAAAGTTGGCCCAGCCGCCCAAGTTGGCCCATTTGCTCGCTTGCGTCCAGGTGCTGAATTAGCGAAAGGTGCCGCAGTAGGCAACTTTGTCGAAATGAAGAAGTCGTATTTAGGCGAAGGCGCCAAAGCGGGTCATTTAACCTATTTAGGTGATGCAACCATTGGTGCTGGTGCGAACATTGGTGCCGGAACCATTACCTGTAACTACGATGGTGTGAATAAGCATCAAACCGAAATCGGCCGCGGTGCATTTATTGGCTCAAATAGCTCGTTAGTCGCACCGGTGCAAATCGGTGACCATGCAACGATTGGCGCAGGTTCGGTCATAACCAGCAAGGTCGCAGCAAACGAACTTGCTGTAGCACGTGGTAAACAAAGAAATATTGCGGGATGGAAACGCCCAGTGAAAAAGGGAGATAAATAAGATGTGTGGAATCGTAGGAGCAACGGCAGAACGTCGTGTCGCTGGGATTTTATTAGAAGGATTACGTCGCCTTGAGTACCGTGGATATGACTCAGCCGGAATGGCGCTCTTAAGCGATGAAGGCTTACAGCAAGTTCGCCGTGTCGGCAAGGTGCAAGCGCTGGCAGATGCCTTAGACGAAACCGGTGCCAACGGCTTCAGCGGCATTGCTCACACCCGCTGGGCAACCCATGGCGGTGTAACCGAAGCCAACGCGCACCCACATTTCTCCAACGACACCATTGCGGTTGTTCATAACGGCATTATTGAGAACCACGACAGCTTGCGGAAAAAACTGCAAGATCTCGGTTATGTATTCACTTCGCAAACCGATACCGAAGTCATTTGTCATCTCATGCATCACGAGCTGCAAAGTACCGACGATTTGCTCACAGCATTGAAAGCAACCGTTAAGCAGCTCGAAGGCGCCTACGGCACGGTTATTATGGACAAGCGTCGTCCGGGCGAGCTGGTCGTTGCGCGGTCTGGCAGTCCGTTGGTCATTGGTCTAGGTATTGGTGAGAACTTTATCGCGTCCGATCAGTTGGCATTGTTGCCCGTTACTCGTGAATTTATCTACCTCGAAGAAGGTGATGTCGCCCGCGTGACGCGGGAAAAGGTTGAAATTTTCGACCATCAAGGCGCCGCAGTTGCGCGTGAACAACAAACCTCTGACCTGCAATATGATGCGGGCGGCAAAGGCGAGTATCGCCATTACATGCTAAAAGAGATTCATGAGCAGCCCATTGCTGTACGTAATACCCTAGAAGGTCGCGTCAATGGCGATGAGATCATGGTGAATGCGTTTGGTGAAAATGCCGCCGAGATTTTTAAAGACATTCGTCACGTACAAATCGTTGCCTGTGGTACCTCGTATCATGCGGGTATGGTCGCGCGCTATTGGCTCGAGTCTTATGCCGGTGTGTCGTGTAACGTCGAAATCGCTTCCGAGTTCCGTTACCGCAAGTCGCACGTGTTCCCGGGCAGCTTGCTTGTAACGATTTCCCAGTCCGGTGAAACCGCCGATACCTTAGCAGCACTGCGCTTAGCGAAAACCTTAGGCTATCGCTCAAGCTTAACGATTTGTAACGTCGCGACGTCCTCCATGGTGCGCGAGTCAGAACTTGCATTCTTAACCCGCGCCGGTGCAGAAATTGGCGTTGCATCAACCAAAGCGTTCACCACACAGTTGGTTGGCCTGCTCATGTTGGTTAGCGCACTTGGCCGGTTTAATGGTATGGACAAAGCCACCGAAGCGCGTATCGCCCATGCATTAGCCGCATTACCGACGAAGTTGGAGCAGTCACTGAAAATTACTGCGGAAATCGAAGCGCTTGCTGAAGAGTTTGCTGACAAAGATCACAGCCTCTTCTTAGGCCGTGGCGATCAATACCCGATTGCGATGGAAGGTGCGTTGAAGCTGAAAGAAATTAGCTACATTCATGCCGAAGCTTATGCGGCTGGTGAACTCAAGCACGGTCCACTGGCACTGATTGACGCCGAAATGCCGGTGATAGTGGTGGCACCTAATAATGAACTACTGGAGAAGCTGAAGTCGAACGTCGAAGAAGTTCGAGCCCGTGGCGGTATCATGTACGTCTTCGCCGACAAAGACGCCCACTTCGCCAGTGACGACACCATGCGAGTGATTAACCTTGACCACGTTGACGCAATCGTCGCACCAATCGTTTACACCATTCCGTTGCAGCTTCTGAGCTATTACGTTGCCATTATCAAAGGCACCGACGTCGACCAGCCGAGAAATTTAGCGAAATCTGTTACAGTAGAATGATTTAAAAGGGCCTCATGGCCCTTTTGTGGCGTAGTAATAAAGTTTCATACTAAGTAATAAAGTTTCATACTAAGTAATAAAGTATCATACTAAAAGTTCAAGGGCCTTAGCCTTGGTTGTCGCCGAAGATGCTTTTGATCGAGGATGAAAACTGTAGAATCAACAAATCTGTTCATGATGGCCATGAAGATAAGCGCGAGAAAACCACCGGTTGATTTCTCGCGCGCACTTTCAGCAAGGCTAGAAGACCCCTGGTGCGATAAAAAAGTCTAATCAAACATTCCTTTCTCTAAACTAATTCATAAATTACGTAGTCTATTAGTCGAGACGAAATCATTCAGAGCATCACAACGAGTGCTTTCTAACAGGATGAGCAAGTCTCTTTGAACTTTGGGTAAGCGGATTAAATGGTTGATCTTACCTTTGCATGAGAGTGAGACAGACCGGCATCTCATCGGATTATCTGGTTGATGCTTCACCTACTGCTGGTGC